>ERZ773260.148-NODE-148-length-99494-cov-17.904695_pt1 | contig 99494 bp, 90 predicted proteins | sample MGYA00511387_ERZ773260 | MGnify/ENA primary metagenome ERZ773260 (study PRJEB29015, sample SAMEA2737745) | human gut metagenome | biome: human gut; feature: human-associated habitat; material: faeces | place: China | collected 2012 ...
GGGAGCGGGTGGAGATCATTCCGGATGACCGTCCGCCCACCAACAAGCAGGAGCAACTCATCGCAAAGCTGGTGAAGGATTTCCCTGACGCAAAAGAGTTGATGGAGTACGAAGACTACCTCTCACACCCGACAAAAGCGACGGCGTCCGCGCTCATCACGCTGGCGTTAGAATCGAATTGGGATCGGGTACAGGGCACGGAAGGTTACGCCAAGTACATCGCCCTGCGTCCGAGGGCGGAGCGGCTGGGTGAGCACGGTCTCTTCGGTGACGATGATGCCGTTGACCTCGCCGCTGTCGCGGATGAACTGGATCACTACACCGGCAACGTGTGGACGCACATCATCTCCCTCCACCGGGAGGACGCGGAGCGGCTGGGGTATGACTATGCGGACGCATGGCGCACATTGCTCCGCACCCACCGCAATGACATCGCGGCGGCAATGAAAATACCGCCGGAGGACTTCCGCTGGTACGCGGCCTTCCACGATGAGGGCAATCATCCTCACGTCCACATGATGGCGTGGTCGGCAAAGCCGAATCAGGCATACCTGTCCAAAGATGGGATACGGCAAATCAAGTCCACGCTGACCAATCAGATCTTCCGGCAGGAGCTGCTGCACGTCTACGAGCAGAAAAGCAAATCGCGAGACGAACTGGTGGCGGAAGCGCGGAAAGCCATGCTGGAATTGGCGAAGGCCATGCGGGAGATGACCTGCATCCACCCGGAGGCGGAACAGATGATCTGGAATCTGTCGCGGCAGCTCGGTCAGGTCGGCGGCAAGAAAACCTACGGCTATCTGCCAAAGCCAATGAAAAAGCTGGTGGACGAGATCGTCGACCAAATGGCGCGGCTGCCCACCGTGGATGCGTGCTACCAGACATGGTGGGAACTGCAATGTCAGGTGGAGGATTACTACTCCGAGGGGAAGAAACGGCTGCGCCCGCCGCTGTCTCAGCAAAAGGAATTCCGCCAGATCAAGAACGCCGTCATCAAAGAAGCGGAGCATATCCGCATGAACAGATTTTCCTTCGAGGACGAGGAAATGCAGGATGACGGCGAGCAGATCAGCACCTACGCCATGAGCTACGAATGTCAGGATCTGCAAAGCGTGGCGAACGATGAGAGTTACCCTCTGGAGGAACGGGATGAAGCGGCGGAGCAGCTGGAACAGCTTGCGGATACAGGCGATGCCTACGCGCAGTACATCATCGGCACGGCGTACCGTGACGGCGGGCTGCTGATCCCAGACACGGTCAAAGCACAAAAGCTGTTGGAACGCGCCGCCGAGCAGGACTTGGACGCGGCGCAATACGCATTGGGCAAGCTGTATCTCTCCGACGATGCTGACGTTCACGATTCTGCCAAGGGCGTCTATTGGCTGAAACGCTCGGCGGACAACGGCAACGATTTCGCCGCCTACCGGCTGGGCAAGGAATATCTCAGTGACAAAAATGTGCCAAAGGACGCTTCGACTGCGGCGGAATACCTGCGGCGGGCCGCGAACAATGGAAACGCCTATGCACAGTACCTCTTGGGAAAGCTGACCCTCATGGGTGAGGGCGTTCCGAAGGACATGGACGCCGCCTACGAATGGTTCGCGGCGGCGCGGGATAACGGCCACGCCTACGCGGAATTTTTCATGAAACGCATGGAGCGCGGCGAACAGGAGCCGCCCTCCGTCCTGTTGTCAGCCACCCGGCTGCTCTACCACATGGGCAATATCTTTCGGGACAACGCCCCGGCTCCCGCTGCCAACGGCGTTCAAATCGACCGCAAGCGGCTGGCACAGATGCGGCAAAAGCGCGTCGCCCTCGGCCACAAGCCGGACGACCATGAGTTGGAACAGCAGCAGGGATTTTCAATGAAATTCCATATGTAAAGCGGGTCGAGGTGTTCAGTTTTTGCGCCGCAATAGTCAAAGAAACATTTCGAAAAACAGTAGCTTTGTGAGCGGAGTTGTGGTATGTGTTGTGGTTGCCAAAAAGGAGGTGCCGCAATGTATGACTACATGAAAGCCCTGCAAAAGCGTTTCGACCGTCAGCCGCATCCAGACTTGGACGCTCAGGTCGAATACGCCCAAGAGGAACTGCGGCGGGACATGGACGCCGCGGGGCGCAGAAAGCTGCTGCGGATGTTGGACGCACAAAACACATTGCTGGTTGAATCCAAGCTGATGAGCTTCACGGCAGGCTTCAAGCTGGCGTGGGGCATGGCGAAAGAGCTGGAGGCAGACGGGCTCTACTCCTTCGAACGGGAGGAAGAAGAACACATCTGCCATCCAGCGGAACAGGAGGACTAAATGGCAAAGCGAAGACCTGCCGGTGACGGCATGGTGCGCAAGCGGGAGGATGGCCGCTGGGAAGGCCGTATCGTGGTGGGCCACAAGAAAAACGGTACGCCCATCTTCCAGCACGCTTATGCTCATACACAAAAGGAGCTGACGGAAAAGCTCCATCAAAATATCGAACGCTATCAGGATGTGGAGCTGACCGAGGACAGCCGGATGACTTTGGGCGAGTGGCTGGACCGTTGGCTGACGGACTATAAGGAGAATACCGTCCGCCCCGGCACCCTTGCGGGGTATCGAAGCTGCATCGAAAACTACATCAAGCCACAGCTTGGAGGCAAGCAGGTGTCGCTGGTGACATCGCAGGATGTGCAGAAACTCTATCGGAGGCTGAAAGAGAACGGGCGGGTCAGGGAGCATCCGAGGTTTGGTTCCGCTCTGTCGGATACCACCCTCAACCGCCTCCACGCCATCTTCCATCAGGCGATGGAGGACGCCCTCCACGCGCATATCATCGCTAAAAATCCCACCGTGGGCGCAACGGTACCAAAGGTAAGCCGTGCGCCGAAACGTGTCCTGACCGACAGAGAACTGGACACCTTTCTGGACGCCGTGCGGGAAGACAAGATATGGGGTGACTTCTTCTACGTGGAGCTGACCACGGGCCTGCGGCGGGGCGAGATCTGCGGGCTCATGTGGCAGGACTTTGACGCACGGAACGGTGTCCTGCAAGTACGCCGCACCCTTCATAACCGAAAGCTGGGTGTCGATATGCTGGGCAAGACCAAGACCCGCAGCGGTGAGCGCACCATCGTCCTGCCCCGCAGCACGGCGGAAATTCTGCGCCGACGGAAAGAGAATGCGATCACGCAATGGATCTTCCCAGACCCTGTCCGACCGGAGCTGCCGCTGTCTCCGAACTGCGCCTACACGCATATGAAAGCGATTTTGCACAAGGCGGGACTGCCGGACATCCGCTTTCACGATCTGCGGCATACCTTCGCCACCCACGCCATCGCCAGCGGCGTGGATGCCAAAACCCTGTCAGGGATTCTGGGACATACCAACGCCAGCTTCACGCTGGATACCTATACCCACGTTACACCGGATATGCAAAAAGCCGCCAGCGGCATCGTTGGAGGCTTCATGGAGGAAATCTTCGGGAAGGAGTTGAGACCTTGGCAAAGAAACGGAAAAGCGGAACCGGCACCGTAAGACAGCGCAGCGACGGCCGGTGGGAGGGCCGCGTTGTCATCGGCTATGATGACAGCGGCCTTCCCAAAACGAAGAATGTTCTCGCCAAAACAAAGCGGGAATGTCAGGAGAAACTGCGGCAGCTCACCGAAAGCATGGTGGGGCGAAATGACCGAAAAGTTAAGTCGGATATGCTGTTCGGGGACTGGCTGTGCTACTGGTACGAAAACCACAGCAAGCCGACGCTCCGCGCCTCCACGCAGAACAACTACGAAAACGTCATCCACAACCATGTCCTGCCGGAGATCGGGAAAATCCCGCTGAACAAATTGTCGCAGAATGATTTACAGCAGTTCTACGGGCGGCTGAAAAAGAACGGCCGCAAGCGTCTGACGGAGCAATACGGCGCGGGCCTTTCCGACCGCATGGTGCGGATGTGCCACGCGGTCTGCCGCTCTGCCTTGGAACGGGCCGTGCGGGATGACCTGCTCCGTACAAACCCAGCCATCGGCTGCAAGCTGCCGCCGAAAAGGGCGAAGGAAATGCAGGTGCTGGATCGGGAGGAATTGCAGAAATTTCTCATTCAGGCGCAGGCGGACGGGTACTACGAACTGTTCCTGCTGGATCTCTGCACCGGCCTGCGGCGGGGTGAATTGATAGCGCTTCAATGGGGGGATCTGAACTTTGAAACCGGTGTGCTGACCGTCAACAAGCAGGCGTACACGGTAAACGGCGAATTGCAGATCATCCCGCCCAAAACCAAGGCATCTGTCCGAAAACTGGTGTTGCCGCCTGCGGTGTTGGCCGTGCTGCGGGAATACCGCAAAAAGGTGGATTCCCGCTGGATGTTTCCGTCCCCAGTGAAGGCGGATCGACCGATCACGCCCGGCGTGGCGAGACGGCGGCTTCAGATGATACTGGAGCGGGCAGACTGCAAGCGTGTCAGATTCCATGATCTGCGGCACACCTTCGCAACGCTGGCGCTGGAGAACGGCATGGATGTGAAAACCCTCTCCGCCATGCTGGGCCATGTGTCGGCGGTGACAACGCTGGACATCTACACCCACATCACCGGCGATATGCAGCGCGCAGCCGCCGCCAGCATCGACCGGAGCATCGGCAAGGCAGAACCGCAGGAAGAAACGGAGCCGGAGCGGAAAGGCATCGTGGACTTTCAGCCCTATGTGGGGAAGAAGAGAAAGCCGGGTACCGGATGCATCACGGAGATCAATGACCACTTGTTTGAGGGACGCTATTCTCCTATATGGCCGGACGGGACGCAACATTCCCGCAACGTCTACGCCCGCACCCGCGAGGAGTGCGAGGAAAAGCTCAAGGCGCTGATCACGGAGATGAACGAGGAACGCAAAAATCTCAAGGAGCAGCTTGCGGGCATCGCCCCGCCAGAAAAGCTGACCAAGAAACAGCGCAAGCTGTGGGATTATATGCGCCTCCACCCGGAGGTCACGGAGTTCTCGACCATCGCCAAACGAACCGGACTGGCACGGAATACAGTGAAGAAACATTATGGGATGGTGACGGCAATGCTGAAATAAGAGTTTTGGAGCGGCTTAGTCAAGCCGCTCCAAAATTTATGAATTTTCGCTTTTTCGGGGCTCGTTCCTCCGAATTTTGAAATAGCCAGGGCGAGACTCATCTTCAAGATATTCGAAAATCCAGCCCTTCGTTCTAAATGCCTCAAGTATATTTTCGCTTTCCTGATTTATTTCAAACTTAGGCTTACTATAAGATTCAAATATTTTTACATACTCATGAAGACCGAGTGCGGATAGATACTTATTTGCTTCTGCTTGTCCTATGTACGGAAGCATGGCTACAAAAAGGCGTATACGTTTTTCAAGAGCCAGTTCGGAATCTACGAGGATTCTCTCCTTTAGTGATATAGCTGCAGTATTTGGAGACAGAATAATATCTTCAATATTTTCTTCTGCATTTTTGAAGATTATCTCCTGAATTTCGGCCTGCTGTTCACTGTAAAATTTATAGAGAACACTCATATCTTCTTGAGCCAAATTATGCGCAAGTATGTATACACAAACTTGTGTTGAATAATTTTTCCCGACTATTGAAATTTCGTCACCGGAATACTCCAAGAGTTTAAGCTTGATAGCATCAGAGATGTCCCACGGGAGTATCTCCAAAAGTTCCGATTGAATAAACAAATCGGGGCTCATCATACTTGCGTATTCATCAATATTTTTTCTGATAAAGATGAAAATGATGGCGGGATATTCGGCGCGCATATATTTTAGAGTATCTGGGTTCATCCGAATAATGTTGTTGCGTATAAGAATTTTTACTTTAGATTCATGGATATTGGGGATGCTAAAAGCCTTATAGTAACGCTGGAGAGAATTAAGTATGCTGGCGTACTGAGAATCAAGGATTTCGTTGCAAACTATAGTTTTGCTGAATAAAGAGCTACTTTGCTCTTCTGTGAGTGAAATGTCTGCAGACGAAAAGTCCAAAGGATGATTTGCACTGTTAATAAAGCTGATAAGCGCAGAATCAAATCCATCTGCGATACAGAAGTAATCCAATACATTCTGCTCGGAACGGATGAGGATGCTTGTACCCAACAACTCTGCCCAAATCGAATGATCTGTTATGGAAGATAATGTGTGCAAAGGAGTAATCAAAGATTTGATGTAATCTTCTTTTTGCGATTTGCTTATGTCTGTACAGTTCAGTAGGTCAATTGCAACACATTCATCATCAAGAATTCTTCCGTTACATTCCTTCAAAAGAATGCCGACATACTCGGGCATATTATTTTTTATACGCTTGTAAAGAGGAGAGTTCTTGTTGCTGCTGATGATGGTATAACTCTTGTGTATGATATCTTCAGCGCTATCGATTTGCCACACATTTTTTAAGAACATAGCTATATTCCTGAAATTCAGTTCATATAAATCGTTTTCATATACAGCCAGTAGGAGACTTTTTTCAGAGCAGTCATAGTCAATTTCTGGGAAACAAACATTTAATTGCTTGAATGCAGAAATCAATTTTTTGACATGAGGAGATTTGATGGCCAAGTAGTCGTTAGCCTCATTAATATATTCTGTAAAGGCTGCATTTTCGTTGACCTTATCGAGTGTGGTGGAATCCACAAAATGCAGAGTATGCACAGAAAAAAGCCGTAATTGTTCACCGCTGAAACCATCTTTGCCCTGCATATCAACAAATAGCGTGGGCCATTGTTTATTGAAAATTTGAATAAAGAGTGGCATCTGCGTTGTACAGTTAAAAAATTGGGAAATAAAAGAATACTTCTTAGAATTGCGGAGCTGTGATACAAAATGCGCCAAATGCTCGGAGGCGCTTTTTTTGCTCAAAAGGTAATCACAGAGCATAAAATTCTGGGTTTCTTCTTGGTCGAAATCATTTGGTTGCAAACGGGAAAAGACCATTTCCGGAGACTTCAACTCGTAATTGTAAGGCTTTGCCTTTTTATCAGTTATACTACGGAGAAAAATCTTATCAACGCGGGAGAGACTATTCTCGTAGAAATAGGTCATGTAGTCTGCATAGGTTTCATCAATATACCCATTTCGAATAAGGTACTTAACGAGTGCAAAGTATTCGCTTCCTTTGATTTCGCTAAAATCATTTTTTGCCCCGATTTCATTGGTAACCGTCAAGCTGAAAACCTCGTCAATGTTTTCTCTGGTTATAACAGAAGCAAGCGAAGCGCATTCAATTTGTTGGAGGGCTTCTTCGTATTCGATAATTTGCCCTTCCAATGATTGAATGGCTCCATCTTTTCTATCGTTGACTGCCTGCAATCTTCTATCATAGTCAGCCTGATCGGAATCAGTTAATCGAGAGTAGTAATCTCTTTTGGGCTTGAAAATAAGATCTAATTCACTTTTTGATATAGTAAGTTCAGTGTTTGCATCTGTAATACGTTTTTTTGTTGCCTCAATCTTGGATTTTAGTTCAGCACATGTATTATCAATGAAATTTCTCTTATTATCAAAAAGAGCATATACAAATCCTTTGTTGAGCTGCAAATCGCTAAAATCTCGAGGGAAAAGATTTTTATAAGTGACTAACGCAAACATTTTGTTGTAATCAAGTTCAGTGGTATTTAGCCTATTATAGTAGACCAAGAACTCATTACAGATATTTTTGAGCAGCCGCATATCATCTACATACAAAGATATACCTTGCAAAAATCCATCGTTAAACTCTGAGAGAAGATTGTTCTTTTCAAGATGTGAAATAAACTGGTTGTAAGAATTGGAACTATCTACGACTGGCACTACAGGGATAATACAGTCAAAGAATTTCGTTCGGTCCTTAGAAATGAAAATGTCATCGCGCAGTAAATAGAAAAACCGAAGAACGGGTTTATTATCTTTCTTTCGCTGGAGGTTTACAAGAGTGTTGATTTCGCGTAGCCTTTCGAAAATCCGACTCGCATCAAAACGATCCATATCCTCAAATACAACTACATCTTCATCGACATTTTCAAAGAGGTATAGAACTTCGTTGAGGTATTTATCGAAATAAGAGTCATCGCTTTCTTCAAAAATTTCAATTTCATTTCCCTGGAAGCTTAGTTTCTTAAAAATGCTTTTATTCTTCTGGGTCAACAGAATTCGGAAAGAAAAGAAACAAAAGATGGCAAAGAATACAATGCCGCTGACAAGGAGGGCTGTACTTGTGGCAGAAAGACTTAAAATTTGTTGGATTTTTCCGGTTGGAATGGTGTCAACAAAAGCTGACCAATTATCAAAAAATAGAATGTGAAGCAGAGTCAACAAAAGAAGTGCAGTTGCAGTCGTATAGCCAAAGATGATTTTATTACCTGTGGATTTCTTTATTCTAAAATTAGTCTGAGGGATCTTATTTGCTGGTATTTGGTGAATTAGCTGGTTGAGAATTTTGCCCTCAAGGACTGAATTCTTAATAGGCTCGTTAGAGTTACCTTCGTCCTGAGTATCCTGAAAATGGGCCAAAGAAATGTGTAGAAACTTAGTGCTGGAATGTTTGGTTTTATAAGAGGCGAGCACACTGCTCTTGCCTGCACCATAGGCACCGGAAATAGCAATATTTCTTACATCATCATTCTTGAAAACGAAGTCTATGGCTGCTTCGTATATACTGATATTACTGTCATTTACAGGCGTCAGCTTTTCAAAAAAAAGATTGTTCTTTTCCACTATCTTGTATCCTCCGGCATGTTAAGTAAAAAGATCAAGCGTGTAGAATACTTGTACAAGTCAACATGTCATTTAACTTTTGACAATAAAATTATATCGCAAAAAAGCTGAATACACAATATGGTGAAATTAAATCCAGTTTCTAAAAACTATAACTTTTGAATATGTCGCAATAGACAAAGAATAAGAAAACCGCCCCTGAAATCAAACGATTTCAGGGGCGGTGGTCCGAGATGGGAGACTCGAACTCCCGGCCTGATGGTCCCAAACCACCCGCGCTACCAACTGCGCTAATCCCGGATTTTGGGTTATTGAGTTTTGCACCAGATGTGGTCAAACATGTGGTCAGGCGGATTTTTTGACCACATCGGCTTACGGGGAAATTGCCTGTATCTCAGGCGTATCAAGGGATTGCGGGCACGGTGTTTTCCGGCTTGAAGGGGGAGCGACCCGCACCCAAACCAGGCGCGATACCAACTTCGCTATACCCGGATATTCACTTTCTGCCATGATACCACGGCGAGGGGTAAAAATAAAGATTTTTCTGTCTGTGGTCATTCCTGTGGTCAAAGCCGCTTTTGTGCCGTTTTCTGCAATCGGGGAAATCCCGCAAACGCAGGTGCCGCAAGGCTTTGCGGCGTTTCGCCTTACTCCGCCTCGGATACCGCCACGGCACTCCCAAAGCAGGCGCGCTACCAACTGCGCTACACCCGGTTATTAAGTTAAATTATCCGGCTGGTCGTATTCTCCCAAACCAGGCGCGATACCAGCTTCGCTATACCCGGATATGCGCGTGAGTGCGGATAAGCACTCTGCTATTATAGCGAAAGCGGCGGGGGAGTGCAAGCATTTTCTGATATTAAAGAAAAATTAAGGCTTTCCCCCTTTTCCTTTTAAGGCTGCGGTGGTAGAGTAAGCTCAGGAAAGCCCGAGAGGCGGCGCCGCGTCGGGCAGGGAGGGAAGGAAAACGATGCACAACATTTTAGTCTGCGACGACGACCGCGATATTGTCGCCGCGCTGAAGATTTATTTATCCGGCGGAGAGTACCGCGTCTTTGAAGCCTACAACGGCGCGGAGGCGGTCGAGGCCGTGCGGAAGAATGACATCCACCTTGTCCTCATGGACATCATGATGCCGGGACTGGACGGCATCGCCGCGACGGCGGCGATCCGGCGCGAGAGCAACGCGCCCATCATCCTGCTCACGGCGAAGAGCGAGAGCAGCGACAAGGTGCTCGGACTGAACGTCGGCGCGGACGATTACATCACCAAGCCCTTTGACCCCGTGGAGGTGCTGGCCCGCGTGAAATCACAGCTTCGGCGCTATACGCTGCTCGGCGCGAAGCCGGAGACCGCGCCGGAGCGCGGCATCTACACCGTCGGCGGCGTGACACTCAACGAGGACGCCAAGAGCGTGACGGTGGACGGCGAGAGCGTTTCGCTGACGCCGCTGGAATTCAACATCCTGCAGCTCCTTATCCGGTCGCCCGGACGCATCTATTCGAGCAGCCAGATCTACGAGCTGGTGTGGAACGAAAATTCCCTCGGCGCCGAAACGAGCGTGGCGGTACACATCCGCCACCTGCGTCAGAAGATCGAGATCAACCCCTCCGAGCCGCGCTACCTGAAGGTCGTGTGGGGCCTGGGGTATAAAATGGAGGACCTTCGACATGAAAAGGAATGATTGGGCCGGCGGCTTCTGGGCCAAGGCGGCAGCCTTTCTGCTCGCCGTAGTGCTCGTGCCGGTGCTTTTGAGCTACGGCACGGCGCTCGCGTTCAGCTACAGCGGCGAGCTGCGCGGAGGCTTTTATGAAAGCAGCATCTGCTCGAGCGCGGTCTACCGCGAGATGAGCCATGTTTACGACAGCTACCACTATTATGCAGAGAACGGGCAGACGGAGGTGCTGGCGAAGTATGACGACTGGTATCCCGCCGACGACCGCTACACGAACGTCCGTTTTTCGATCGAGGACGAGGCGGGCACCATCCTCTTCGATAACCACCGCACAGGCGACGTTCCCGTGACGGGCTGGTGGGGTGAGATGGCGCAGGACGGCGTTGTGTTCCGCAGCTACATCGCCGTGGACTATCCCGCGCAGGACAGCGTCTACCGGGCGCGGGACTTCTACTACACGATGACACGCCTTGCGCCGCACGCAGCGGCGGTCGTAATTGCCTGCGCAGCCGCGGAGCTGTTCCTCTTCATCTTCCTCGCCCGTGCCGCGGGCCGCAGGCCGGGGCGCGAGGAGGCGGTCGCCGGCTGGCAGGAGAAGCTCCCCTTTGATCTCTATGCACTGCTCCTTCTCGGCGGAGGCGGTGTGCTCGTTGTCGCCGCGGTGGAGAGCGCGGAGCAGAGGCTTGACCGCTTTGATCCGATCGCGCTCGCCCTTCTGCTTGCCTTTGCTGCGCTCGCCTATGCGCTTTTTCTTGCGTTCTGGATGACGCTCTGCGCCCGCGTGAAGCTGGGGAGATGGTGGGAGAACACCGCCTGCTGTTGGCTCCTCCGGCTCTGCCGACGGGTTTTGAGGTGGTGCTGGCGCGTGCTCTGCCGCGCGTGGGGAGCGCTGGCCGGCTTCGTGCGCGGCATTCCGCTCGTGTGGCGCACGGCGGTGGGCTGCTGCGTGATCGGCGTGCTGCTCTTTGCGCTTGAGAGCAATCACGCGGACGGGCTGCTGCTGATGCTGATTGCGGTGCTGTCTGTCGCGGCGTGCCTGCTTTCGATGCAGCTGCGGCGGCTGCAGAAGGGCGGCGAAGCCCTCGCTGCGGGCGACCTCACCTCGCAGGTCGATACCTCGCATATGTACTTCGATCTCAAGCGCCACGGCGAAAACCTCAATGCCATCAGCCGCGGCATGAGCATCGCGGTGGAGCAGAGGCTCAAGAGCGAACGGCTCAAGACGGAGCTGATCACCAACGTATCGCACGATATCAAAACGCCGCTCACGAGCATTGTGAACTACGTCGATCTGCTTCAGCGCGAGCACACGCCGGAGCAGGAGCGGGAATACCTTGCCGTGCTCGACCGGCAGGCGCACAAACTCAAGAAGCTGACGGTGGACCTGGTGGAAATGTCCAAGGCGTCGACGGGCAACATTCCCTGCCACATCGCGCGGCGGAGCGTGCGCGAGCTGATCGACCAGACGGTGGGCGAGTACGCCGAAAAGCTGTCCGCCGCGCGGCTCGAGCCGGTGGTGACGCTGCCGGACGAGGAGCTATACTGCCTGTGCGACGGCGCGCTGATGTGGCGCGTGCTGGACAATCTCCTCTCGAACGCCTGCAAGTATGCCTGCGCGGGCACGCGGCTCTACATCGCGGCGAGGCGCGAGGGCGAGACGGTGGCGTTCTCGTTCAAGAACATCTCGCGCGACGCGCTCAACATCGACCCCGACGAGCTGATGGAGCGCTTTGTGCGCGGCGACAGCTCGCGCACGACCGAGGGCAGCGGACTTGGGCTGAACATCGCCAAGAGCCTTGTGGAGCTGCAAAAGGGCAGCTTTTCCATCGCCATCGACGGCGACCTGTTCAAGGTCGGCTTCGTCCTGCCGCGCACGGAGTAACAATTTGGCAATAAAGTCTTAAAAAACGCTTAAACAAAACCATAGGATCGATTAAAGACCGCCTGTTATGCTTGGTTCATCCCAAGTGAAAGGCGGTCTTTTCCCATGCTTGACACACTGATCCTGATTTTAACGCTGCTGCTGAAGGCGGCGAGCCTGTGGTTCCTTGCCGTGGCGCTCTTTGCGCTGCGAAAGCCGAAGCGCTATGCGGTGTGCGCGCCGCGCACGCGCTTTGCCTGCCTCGTTGCCGCGCGCAACGAGGAGGCTGTCATCGGCGCGCTCGTGGAGAGCCTGAAAAAGCAGGACTATCCCGACGCGCTCTACGATATTTTTGTGATCCCCAACAACTGCACGGATGACACCGAGGCGGCGGCCCTCTGCGCGGGTGCGAAGATCTTCCGCTGCTTTGAGCCGGTGCGCTGCAAGGGCGACGCGCTGCACGAGGCGGTCGCGTGGCTGCTGCCGCAGCGCTATGACGCCTTCTGCGTCTTTGACGCGGACAACGTCGCGGACGAGCGATTCCTCGCCCGCATGAACGACGCCTTCTGCGCGGGGGCGCAGGTGTGCAAGGGCGCGATGCGCGCGAAGAATCCATACGATTCCTGGCTTTCCGGCTGCTATGGGCTGTACTTCACGCTCTTCGACACTTTCTTCTCCCGCGCCCGCATGAGCTGCGGTCTTTCCTCCAAGCTGGTCGGTACGGGCTTTGCCGTCCACCGCGCGGTGCTTGAGCGCTTCGGCGGCTGGAACACCTCGACCATCGCCGAGGACGCGGAGTTTGCCGCGCAGTGCGCGGCAAACGGCGTGCGCGTCTGCTTTGTCTCTGGCGCGCTGACCTACGACGAAGCGCCGAACGACTTCGCCGTATCGCTCCGCCAGCGCCGCCGCTGGTGCAGCGGCATCATGGACGTGGCGGTGAGGATGGACGCGCCGCTTGTCTCCGCGCTGCGGGGGAGTGCGCCCCTGCGCGCGCTCGACGCGCTGCTGATCGTCAACGCGCCGTTTTTGCAGGCGCTGACGCTCCTGCCGCTCACGCTCACAATTCTCTCTTCGCTCGTGCAGGGGACGGCGGGGACTCTTGCGCTGACCGGCGCGGTCTCGCTGACCTTGAGCACGCTCGGCCTGATGGCGCTTGCCGCGCTGCTGGCCTACCTCGGCGGCTACCGCGACCGTCGCATCGTGCGGACGGTCGCGGGCTTCCCGTTCTTCATGGCGGCGTGGCTGCCGCTGCAGCTCGTTTCGCTCGTCAGCCGCACGCGGAGCTGGCAGCCCATCGCGCACACCCGCGCCGTCCGCGCGGAGAACCTGCACGATGCAGGCTTCTTGACAACGATTTAACAAAAGTTTACAATTTATTCACGGCCTCCCATACGGATTTTTGTATAATATAATCCTATCATAAAGCAAAGAACCGTATGGGAGGTGCAGCATGAGAAAATATGTGCCGAGCTACAGCGGAACGCTGCGCAGCCATGGGCTGACGCTGCCGCACTGCATCAGCGAGTGCAGCGGCATCCGCATTTTCGGAAAGCGCATCAAGTCGATCGCCTTTTCCACGGACGCTGCCATCATCAAAAACATCAATGCCGACGCCATCATCGCGGTCTATCCCTTCACGCCGCAGGCGTCGATCTCGCAGGCGGTCATCAATGTGGCCGACGTGCCGGTGTTCGTCGGCGTGGGCGGCGGGTACACCAACGGCAGCCGCAGCGTGCGTCTTGCCATGCAGGCCGAGCACCAGGGCGCCTACGGCGTGGTCGTCAACGCGCCGATGCCGAACGAGGTCATCGCGGAGATCAAGTCCGTGGTGGATATTCCGGTCATCGCGACGGTCGTTTCCGACCGGTCGGACATTAAGGGCCGCATCGAGGCAGGGACGGATATTTTCAACGTTTCCGGCGCGGCGGAGACCGCGAGCATCGTCCGCCACATCCGCGAGCAGTACCCGCACGCAGCCATCATCGCCACCGGCGGGCCGACGGAGGAGAGCATTTTAGAGACCATCCGCGCGGGTGCGAACGCCATCACCATCACGCCGCCGACCACCGGCGAGCTGTTTGCGGGCATCATGCACGACTACCGCGAGAAGAAGCTGTAAGAGTTTACATAACATAAAAACACGCTCCCGCTGTCGGTGGGAGCGTGTTTTTGCATGGAATCACTTAGTTCGCCGCGTGCTCGATGGCATCGGCTGCCTCGGCCGCGCCGCCGCAGCGGCGGAAGCCGTCGGCGAGCTTCTGCGCGTTTTCGCGGTAAGCGGGATCGGTGAGCGCGGCCTCGACCGCGCGGCGGATGCCGTCCGCGGAGGGGTCCGTGAGCGGTACGCCCGCGCCGAGCGCGGCGACGCGGTTCGCCACGCCGTGCTGCTCCGGCGTCTGCGGGTGGAGGACGAGCGGCAGACCGTGCCACAATCCTTCGCTCGCGCTGTTCATGCCGCAGTGGGTGAGAAAGACGTCGGCGCAGTCGAGCACCGCCATCTGGTCCACGCTCGCGCGGACGGTGCAGCTTTCCGGAATGGGGCCGAGCGCCGCGAGGTCTGCCTGCGTGCCGGCGGAGAGCACGAACTGAAAGCGCGGATCGCCGCCGAAGGCGGCAAGGCAGGCACGGTAGAAGGGGAGCGCATCGTTGTTGACCGTGCCGAGCGAGATGTAGATGAGGGAGCGTCCCGGCAGCTTTTCAAAGGACGACTGCGCGGGGCGCAGGAGGGGACCGACGAAGTGGTATTTTTCCGAAAAGGTGTCGGCGCAGGGCTGAAACTCCGGCGAGGTGTAGACGACAGTTTCCGTCTCGTTGTCGTTGGCGATGATGTCAAACACGCTCTTGACCGCGTAGCCCGCCGCGCGCAGGCGCTTGAGCTGACGGTTGATCCTCGGCTGGGCGAGCAGGAATTGCAGGAAGCCCGCGCCGTTCTGCCCGATGACCTTGGCGCTGAAGCGGTTGAAGGCAAAGGTCGTGGTGGAGCTGACAAAGGGGATGCCGTGCTTTTTCGCGGCGAGCTTCGCCCAGAACGCCATCGAATCGCCCACGATGACGTCGGGGCGGTGGGCGGTCAACTCGCGGCTGAGCCGGTCGTCGGCGGCGAGCGTGAGGTCGACGATGAGCTTGGTGGAAAAGGCGAGGTCGCTGCCCAGACGTGCGCCGTCGGCGGCGGTCATGCCGGGGCGCGCGGCCTCGGTGTCAAAGGGGACAAAGACCGCGCCTGCGGCCTCGACCTTCGCGCGGAAGGCTTCGGTCGTGTAGTAGCGGACGGTGTGCCCGCGCGCGGTCAGCTCGCGCACGACGGCGAGCGTCGGGTTCATGTGCCCGTGAGCGGGGATGCAGAAAAAGGCGATGTTCATTCCGCTTTCCCTCCGAAAATGAGATCAAACAGGCGGGCGAAGTCGGCCTTGGGCGGGATCGCCATGCCCTGCGCCTCGTCGGCGAGGAAAAGCAGCGTATCGCCGGGCTGAATGTGGAAAAGGTCGCGCGCCTCCTTGGGAATGACGATCTGACCCTTGGTGCCGACCGTTACGGTCCATGCGTGTCTGCCGTTCGGAGCGTTCATATTATTCACCTCATAAGTATGATTTGTTATACAAGTCATACCAAAGAGGCGAAAAAAGTCAAGTCCCCAAAATGCGGGGCTTGCCGAATGGCGCCGGATGAGGTAAAATGTTGGAAAACGGTTGCCGCCCCGCGGGCGCGGCAGAACGGAGGAACGACCATGCCGCACATCCCGAGCGCTCCGACCGCGGAGCTTTCCATCCTGCCCTTTGCCGACGCCATGGCGCGCAGCGGACAGTCCGGCGGCTACGACGCGGAGAAATGGCTCTATGTGCCGGATTTTTACACGGAGTACCGATATCTTCTCGGTACGCGCGGGGAAAAGCCGCTCGTGTGCATCGGCATCAATCCCTCGACCGCCGAGCCGGATCGGCTCGACCCTACGCTTCAGTCGGTGGAGCGCGTGGCGAAAAACAACGGCTACGACAGCTTCCTCATGTTCAACGTCTACGCCCAGCGCGCGACGCGCCCGAACGACATGGAGCGCGTGTGCAACGAGGCGCTCCACCGCGCAAACATGGAGGCGTTCGACTACATCCTCTCGCTGTCCGAGCAGCCCGCCGTGTGGGCGGCGTGGGGGAACATCATCGAGCAGCGCGCGTATCTCAAGGACTGCCTTGCCGACATGATCGCCATCGGCGAGCGGCACGGCGCGCAGTGGTACACGGCGGGACGGCGCTCGGTCAAGGGACACCCGCACCACCCGCTCTACCTCAAGGCGACCAGCCCGCTGGACGCGTTCGACATCCGCGCCTACTGTGCCGAATGCCTGTAGGCGAAAACGCAAAAAATGTCCGTCCTCTCGGAGAACGGACATTTTTTTATGTACCGCGCGGCGGTCACTTTCTCCTTGCGATGAGCTTTACCACCAGCATGACCGCGCCGAAGAGCACGCCCGCGACCGCCCAGATGAACCAGCTGTATTTCGGCTGTCCGTTGCCCGTGGGGCCGAAGGTGTAGAAGAGGTAAACGGCGGTGACGAGCAGCCAGTAGATGCCGCTGACCGCGCCGATGTAGAAGAGGTCGGAGGCGGAGACGCACATGGCGGCGAAGAGCGGCGCGGCGCAGGGCGAGATATTCGGACGCCTCCGCCATCGTCACGCGGGGCAGGGGCGAGTCGCAGCCCTCGGGTGCGGGCTCCTCCTCGGAAAGCTCGTCCTGCGACCAGCCGGCCTTTTTGCGCAGGGCAGTGATCTTATCAGCCAATATCATAAGGGAAGTCCTCCGACTCCGGCGCGCACGGCGCCTGTTTGATGGGCAGAACATACCGCTTTTTGCGGTTGCGGACAAGAAAGACAGGCAGGAAATTTGTCAATCGACGGTTGCGCGCAGGGCCGAAAACGGCTCTGCGCGCAGTTTTTTCAGAAATGGAAGCCCTTGGGCATCCATTTGCGGGACTTATAGTAAAGGAGAAAGGCGATGCTGGTGAGCACCCAGGAGATGGGGTAGATGACGGCAATGGTGAGGTTGGAGTTGTGCGAGAAGGCGTAGCCCCAGAGGTAGATGAGGCGCACGATGCAGGTAAAGACCATCGTGATGGCGGCGGGGACCACCGCATCGCCGACGCCGCGCATGGTGGCGGAGAGGACCTCGACGAGCGTGAAGAGCACATAGCAGGGAGCGATGAGCGCCGTCACCTGCGCGCCGATGGCGATGACCGTCGGATCGTCGCCGACGAAGAGGTGCATCATCGGGTAGCGACCCGAGAAGATGATGACGGAGAAGAGCGCGGAGGTCGTCAGGTGGATGAGCAGCCCCTTGTGGATCGACTCGTGCACGCGCTCGCGGTCGCCCGCGCCGAAGTTCTGCCCGACGTAGGTCATGACGGCGATGCCGATGGCGTTGGAGATGGGCCAGTAGTAGTCATCGAACTTGTTGAAGGCGGTCCAGCCCGCCATGGAGTCCGTGCCGAGCATATTGATGCCGACCTGCAGGACGATGTTGGCAATGCCGTACATCGAGCTTTGAAGGGCAGCGGGGATGCCGACGTGGAGCATCCGGCGGAGAATGCCGCGGTCAAGCTCCTCACGGTCGTAGAGCAGACGCTGCTCCTCGGGCAGCCGCCGCAGGGCGCGCACGACCAGCGCCGCGCACACGACCTGCGAAAGAGCGGTCGCGGCGGCGGCTCCCTCGATGCCCCATTGGAAAACGATCACAAAGAGCAGGTCGAGCGCAATGTTGGCTACGACGCAGACGAAGAGGTAGTAAAGCGGACGCTTGGAGTCTCCCATCGCGCGCAGGATGCCGCTGCCCATGTTGTAGAGCATGGTCGGCACCATGCCGAGGAAGAAGATGCGCAGATAGGAGACGGAGGCGTCGAGTGTCTCGGGGGTGGTCTGCATCCACACGAGCAGCTGCCGCGCGGAGGTAATGCCGAGGACCGTGAGAAGAATGCCACAGACCACCGAGAGCAGCATGGCGGTGCAGATGCTCCGGCGCACGCGCTGCGTGTCCCTTGCGCCGAAGTGCTGCGCGACGATGACGCTCGCGCCGGACGAGAGTGCAACGAAAGCGTTGACGAGCAGGTTGGAGATACGGGCCGACGAGCCGCCGACCGAGGCGAGCGCGGCCTTGCCGAGCGCGCGGCCGACGATGACGGCGTCGGCGGTGTTGTAGAGCTGCTGGAGCAGCGAGCCGAGCATGATCGGCAGCGCGAAGAGCAGCATCCCCTTCCAGATGCAGCCCTCCGTGATGGGATTGCGGGCGGTGACTTTATTTTCCATAAGCGTAGCAGGCTCCTTATTCCGTGAGAGAAAGCAGCGCCCCGGCAGAGAGCCTGACGGGACGTTCGTAGAAGTCATTATAGCGTATCCGCGTGAAAAAGCAAGAGCCTTTCGGGCAAAGAAACGAAAAATCGGGGGCGGCACGGGCCGCCCCCGATTTTCTGCTTATTCCAGCTCGAATGCGCCGGTGTAGAGCTGATAGTAGGTGCCCCTTTCGGCGATGAGCTTTTCGTGGCTTCCGCGCTCGATGATGCGGCCGTGGTCGAGGACCATGATAACGTCGGAGTTCTTGACGGTGGACAGACGGTGCGCGATGACGAACACCGTGCGGCCCTCCATCAGCTGATCCATGCCGCGCTGCACGATGGCCTCGGTGCGCGTGTCGATGGAGCTGGTCGCCTCGTCGAGGATCATCACCGGCGGGTCGGCGACCGCCGCGCGGGCAATGGCGATGAGCTGGCGCTGGCCCTGCGAGAGGTTCGCGCCGTTGTTGGTCAGCAGTGTGTCGTAGCCCTGCGGCAGGCGTGTGATGAAGTCGTCCGCGCCGGCGAGCCTTGCCGCCGCGCGGCACTTCTCGTCCGTCGCGTCCAGACGGCCGTAGCGGATGTTCTCCATCACCGTGCCGGTGAAGAGGTTCGTCTCCTGCAAAACAAGACCGAGGGAGCGGCGCAGATCCGCCTTCTTGATCTTGTTGATGTTGATGCCGTCGTAGCGGATCTTGCCGTCGGCAATATCGTAAAAGCGATTGATGAGGTTCGTGATGGTCGTTTTGCCCGCGCCGGTCGCGCCGACAAAGGCGACCTTCTGGCCCGGCTCGGCGTAAACGGATACGTCGTGCAGCACGTCCTTGCCCTCGGTGTAGGCGAAGTCCACATCGGTGAGGCGCACGTCGCCGCGCAGCTCGGTGTAGGTGAGGGTGCCGTCGCCGTGCGGGTGCTTCCACGCCCAATGACCGGTGCGGCGGTCGGACTCGGTCACGGTGCCGTCGGGCGCGACCGCGGCGTTCACAAGCGTCACATAGCCGTCGTCCGTCTCGGGTTTTTCGTCGATGAGGGCGAACACGCGCTGCGCGCCCGCGCCCGCCATGACGACCACGTTGATCTGCTGGGAGAGCTGGTTGACGTTGCCGGTGAACTGGCGCGCCATGTTGAGGAAGGGCACAAGGATGGAGATGTCCAGCGCCTTGCCGGAGAGCGACACGTTCGGCAGTCCGATGAGCAGGAACACGCCGCCGACGAGCGCGAGCGTCACATAGAGGATGTTGCCGATGTTGCCGATGATGGGGCCGAGGACGCTGGCATAGGCCTGTGCGCGGAAACTGTCCTCAAAGAGGGCGTCGTTGAGCCGGTCGAAGTCCTCGATGCTCTTCTGCTCGTGGCAGAAGACCTTGACGACCTTCTGACCCGCCATCATCTCCTGAATGAAGCCCTCGGTGGAGGCGACCGCCTTCTGCTGGCGGACGAAGTATTTCGCGCTGCCGCCGCCGATCTTCTTCGTGACCGCGACCATGGCGATGATGCCGAGCACGAGCACCAGCGTCAGCCAAAGGCTGAAGTAGAGCATGATGGAGAACACCACGAGCACGATCGCGCCGGACTGAATGAGCGCGGGCAGCGCCTGCGAGACGAGCTGGCGGAGCGTGTCGATGTCGTTCGTGTAGTGGCTCATGATGTCGCCGTGCTGGTGGCTGTCAAAGTAGCGGATGGGCAGCTTCTGCATCCCACCGAACATTTCGCAGCGCAGTTTGTGCAGGAAGCCCTGCGTCATATACGCCATGAGCTGCGTGTAGACCGTCATGGAGAGAATGGAGAGCGCATAGAGCACGACGAGTAGCGTGAGATAGGGCACGATCTCCGCCTTGGCGGCGGCCCAGTCGCGGCTGACATACCACTTTTCGATGATCTGGATGATGTTTTGCGTGAAGAGCGAGGGAACGGAGGATACGATGGAGGAGAACAGGATGCAGACGAAGGTGACGGGCGCGAGCACGGGGTAGTAGGAAAAGAGCTTCTTCACCGTGCGCCCCAGCGCGGCGGGACCGAGATCGCGCCGCGTGGGATCGGCGTGCGGATTCACTTTAGGCATTCTCGTCGCCTCCATTCGTCTGGGATTCGTAGACCTCGCGGTAAATCTCGGAGGTCTTGAGCAGCTCCTCGTGCGTGCCGGAGGCGGCAATGGCGCCGCCGTCCATCACGAGGATGAGGTCGGCGTCCTGCACGGACGCGACGCGCTGGGCAATGATGATCTTGGTCGTCTCGGGGATATAGGACTTGAAGCCCTCGCGGATGAGCGCGTCGGTGCGCGTATCGACCGCGGAGGTCGAGTCGTCGAGGATCAGGATCTTCGGCTTTTTGAGCAGCGCGCGGGCGATGCACAGGCGCTGCTTCTGTCCGCCGGAGACGTTCGTGCCGCCCTGCTCGATGTGGGTGTCGTAGCCGTCGGGGAAAGAGCGGATGAAGTCGTCCGCCTGCGCGAGGCGGCAGGCCTCCTCAAGCTCCTCGTCCGTGGCGTTCTCATTGCCCCAGCGGAGATTTTCACGGATGGTGCCGGAAAACAGCTCGTTCTTCTGCAGCACCATGCTTACGGCGCTGCGCAGCGCGTCGAGGTCGTACTCGCGCACGTCCACGCCGCCGACCTTCACGCTGCCCTCCGTCACGTCGTAGAGACGGGGAATGAGCTGCACGAGGGTCGATTTGCTCGAGCCGGTGCCGCCGAGGATGCCGACGGTCTGGCCCGAGGCGATGTGGAGGTCGATGTCCCGCAGCGCGTATTTCTCCGCGCCGGCGGAATACTTGAAGCTCACGCCGTCAAAGTCCACGGAGCCGTCCGCGACGGTCGTGACCGGCGCGGCGGGATCGGTGAGCGCGGACTCCTCGCTCAAGACCTCGCAGATACGCTTGACGGATTCGGCGGACATGGTGAGCATCACATAGATCATGGAGACCATCATCAGCGACATGAGCACCTGAATGCCGTAGGTGAGCATGGCGGAGAGCTGGCCGACGTCGATGGTCGTGCCGCCGTTCGTGATGATGAGCTTCGAGCCGACGAAGAGCACGAACACCATATTGAAGTACACGCACAGCTGCATGAGCGGGGAGTTGAGCGCGACCACGCGCTCGGCGTGCGTGAAGTCGCCGCGGATGTTGTCGCTTGCGGCGGTGAACTTCTTTGTCTCGTAGCTCTCACGCGCGAAGCCCTTCACCACGCGCATCGCGCGCACGTTTTCCTCCACGGATTCGTTGAGCTTATCGTACTTGCGGAACACCGCGCGGAACGCGGGCATGGCCTCGCGCGCAATGAAGAACAGCCCGACGACCAGCACCGGCACGATGACCACAAAGGTCAGCGCGAGTCTTCCGCCCATAATGAACGCCATGATGATGGAGAAGATCATCATCAGCGGGGCGCGGACCGCGATGCGGATGCACATCATGTACGCCATCTGCACATTCTGAATGTCGGTCGTCATGCGCGTGACGAGCGAGGCGGACGAGAACTTGTCAATGTTCTCGAACGAAAAGCTCTGTACCTTGGTGAAGAGGTCATGGCGCACGTTTTTGGCAAAGCCGGACGCCGCCTTGGAGCCGGTAAAGCCCGCCGCGCCGCCGCACACGAGCGAGATCATCGCCAGCAGCACGAGCACAAGACCCACGCGCACGATGCCGCTGAGCTCCGCGCCCGCCTTGACCTCATTGATGAGGTTTGCCGTTTCAAAGGGAATGATAACGTCGATGGCGACCTCGGCTAAAATGAGCACGAGCGTCCAGATCGTCGGGGCTTTGTATTCGCGGATACATTTTGTGAGCTGTCGGATCATTCGGCATCACATCCTCTCCCGCACGGGAAAGGCTCCCGCGCGTCGTTCATATTTTTTGCGTTTTCCAGCATCACATCGGTGATGCGTAAAAATTCCGCGATCTCGCCCTCGCTCAGTCCGCGGCAGAGCGCCGTGAACACGCGATCGTCGAAAACACCGATGGCATGATGCAGCTCGTGCGCCCTCTCGGTGGCGGAGACGACCTTGCAGCGGTGGTCCTTTTCGCTGGTGCGGCAGGTGACAAAGCCCTTTTTCTCCAGCTTTTTCAGAAGCTCGGTCATCGTCGGATGCGTGACGTGCGCCGCCGCCTCCAGCGCCTTCTGCGTTACCTCACCCGCGCTCTCGCGCTCCAGACGGCCAAGCTCGCCGAGCACGCCGACCTGCGTGCCGGTCAGGCCCGTTTCACGCACGTATTCATCCATCTGCCGGCGTATGGTTTTTTGCAGGATCGCAAAGCGCAGTCCCTTCGGCATGGGGTGCTTACACATTCTTTCTCACCTCGAAAATAAAATACGTCGTATACGACCTATTGACCTGCGTATTGTAGCCGAAACATTTTTTCTTGTCAAGCGGGAAAATGAAATGACACAGAAAGTTCACAAATGAAACGGCCCGCCCCTGCGGGACGGGCCGGATCGGCGGAGGGCTTTATTTGCCGGCGGGCACGGCGGTGCGTCGGCGCAGCACGCGGAGGAGCAGATACATCACGGCGAACACCGCGGCGAGAAGCACGGGGTAGCCGAGCAGATGGCTGCCGAAGCGCTCGAAGAGCTTGAGCGGGTTGCCCTCGCCGGCGCGCATGAGGAACATGAAGTTCGTGCCGAACGCACGGTTGAAAAACCAGATCGGCACGGCCATCGCCGCGAGCAGGGCAAAGCAGCGCGGGAACGCGCGCGGCTGCGGGTCCATGTCGCCGCGGAGGGTCAGCGCAAGGGGATAGAGCGCGAGCAGGAAATGCACGGTGAAGCTGTGGATCACCATGAAGTTGAGCGGCGGCAGCGGAGTCCATGTCGGAAAGAGCAGCGCCGCGCAGGCAGCGGGCAGGCAGACGAAATACAAAAAGGTTTCGAGCAGCTTCGGCCGCCGCCAGGCGTGCAGGGCGATGAGAAAGATATTGATGGAGCACAGGTGCAGCGGCAGGTAATCGAGGCTGAAATTGCCGCCGTAAAGCAGCCCAAAGTCCTTGAAGAGCTCGTCCGCGATGAGCAGCAGCGCGACGGTGCGCCGCCAGCGGCGGCGCTTGTCCGCGTCCATGCCGCGATAGCCGCGGCAGAGCACGGCGCCGAGCAGAAGAAAAACGGCGAGCACGGCGAGATGAAAGGGGCCGAAATGCGGCCAGCCGAGGCCCGGCGCGATGGTGTCAACGGTTTCCCAGAAATAGGTCATAGCACAGCGATCTGCCTTTCTTTGCGACTTCTGAACAGTACGCCCTGAGTGTAGCACGCGGCGGTGAAAAAAACAAGGGTGCTTGTGCAGTTATAAAGAAAGTGGTATAATCTTAAAAATCGAAAAGTCTTTTGCGCCGGTCCGCTGTGGGCGGCGCGGAAACGAGGACTGCGTATGAGCGCGATGCTTCCCGGCCGTCAGCTGTGGGCGCAGGGACCGCATATCGTCGCCATTGGCGGCGGCACGGGCCTTTCCACCATGCTGCGCGGGCTGAAAAAATACACGAAAAATCTGACCGCCATCGTCACCGTGTCGGACGACGGCGGCGGCAGCGGTATGCTGCGGCGGGACATCGGGATGCTGCCGCCCGGCGACATCCGCCACTGCATGGAGTCGCTCGCGAACACCGAGCCGGTCATGCAGCAGCTCCTGACCTATCGCTTTGAGAGCGGCACGCTGCGCGGACAGTGCTTCGGCAATCTCCTGCTCGCAGCGCTCAACGGCGTCACCGGCTCGTTTGAGGAGGCGGTGCGCAGTATGGGGCAGGTGCTTGCCATCAGCGGCACGGTCATTCCCGTCACGACGACGGACGTGCGATTGACGGCGACCTTTGAAAACGGCGCCTACGTTGTCGGCGAGAGCAATATCTTCGGCTTCAAAAAGCAGCAGGACTGCCGCATCGACCACGTCGAGCTTCTGCCGGCGCACCCGAAGGCGCTCCCTGATGCGCTCGACGCCATCGCGGCGGCGGACCTCATCCTCCTCGGGCCGGGGAGCCTGTACACGAGCATCATCCCGAACCTGCTAGTGGACGGCGTGGCGGAGGCCATCGCCGCGTCCGACGCGCAGAAGATCTACGTCTGCAACATCATGACGCAGGACGGTGAGACCGAGGGCTACACCGCCGCCGACCATCTGGCGGCGCTGCTGCGCCACGGTACGGCGGACATGGTGGAGCTGTGCCTTGCCAATTCCTCTCCCATCCCGCCGGAGCTGGCGGAGCGCTACCGTGCCGAGGGCGCGGAGGCGCTGACGGTCGACCGTGAGCGCATCGCGCAGATGGGCATCGAGCTGGTCGAGCGGCCGCTGGCGTCGCCGTCCGGAGACTTTGCCCGCCACGATCCCGACGCGCTGGCGAGCGCCGTTCTGGACATCTACCGCGCCCGCGCGGTACACATCTACGGCGGAAGGGAAAGCTACCGCATCGAAAAATAACAGAGCCGCCTGGAGCAGGACTGCCGATGCGGCGGTCCTGCTCCGCCTGCCGGCAGGAAAAATTTTGCCGTCCGCGAAAAAAAGCTTGCAAAGGCGGCGGGAGTATGCTATGGTATAGCTGTAAACCGCCGGTGCGGTTTTTCAAAAGGATATTAGTTAGAGAACTTTAACCAAAGAGACGTGAAAATGCATGGGATCGACGTCTTTCTTTTTTACCATACGGTTAGAGTGGTTTAACCGATGGAATGAAAGCAGCCGTCGTGTGAAATACTACCGGAGGAGGCGAGAGCAAATGTCTGAAGAAATTCTGATCCGTCAGGGCGCGCCGACGCTCGCGGGCATCAAGACGGGGAGCCTGTTTCCCTGTCCCTGTGAGGACCGCGAGGATCTGCTGGCCGACATCCGGCGGCTGAACCGGCTGCTGGTGCCGAAGGGGCTGTGCCTGCTGCCGATCCGCTTTCTGGAGGGGCAGGCGCTCCTTTACCTCTACCGTCCCGCCGAGCTGCGGCGCGACTTGCAGGACGCGCTGGCGTCCGAGCTGCTGCGTCAGGCGGGCTACGCCAATGAGAGCTGCGCGCGCTGCGTGGCGCAGCTCATCCGCCGCTTCCGCGAGAGCGGAGAGTTCCCGCATGAGGTGGGGCTGTTCCTCAGCTATCCGCCCGAGGACGTCAAGGGCTTCATCGACCACCGCGCGAACGGGTTCAAATGCGCGGGGCTGTGGAAGGTCTACGGCGACGAGGCCAAGGCGCAGGCCCTGTTCGCGAAATTCAAGAAATGCACGGAGATCTACTGCGCACTCTGGCAGACCGGCTCGAAGCTCGAGCAGCTTGCCGTCGCAGTTTGATACTATATTATCATCGAAAGGAACATACGAATATGAAAACTGCTGTTGTTTACTGGAGCGGCACGGGCAATACGGAGGCCATGGCGAAGGCCGTGGCCGAGGGCATGACCGCTGCGGGCGCGGAGGCTGTTCTGCTCACGCCCGACAAGGTACAGTCCGGCGATCTGAACGCCTACGACGCCATCGCCTTCGGCTGCCCTGCCATGGGCAGCGAGGTGCTGGAGGAAATGGAATTCCAGCCGATGTTCGACGCGTGCAAGCGCAGCCTCGGCGGCAAGCGCGCGGCGCTGTTCGGCTCCTACGGCTGGGGCGACGGCGAGTGGATGCGAAGCTGGGAGAAGGACTGCGGCGACGCGGGGCTGAACCTTGTGTGCGAGAGCGTCACCTGCTGCGACGCGCCCGACGATGCGGCGCTCGAGGCCTGCCGCGAGCTCGGCAGGGCGTTGGCGAAGTAAGGAAGCGGCAATGGACAGCGCGCGCAAAAGGCTTCGGCGCAAGCTGCCGGTCCTTATGCTGACTGCGGCCGTTCTGCTGCGTCTTGCCATCGGCGGATCGGTCGGATAAAGCCCGCGGAGCACGCGGGCAGGGGAAAGAAAATACCGTCGGGGATCGCTCCCCGACGGTATTTTTTTCGCTGTTTGATTCGGTTTCTTAATTCAGGAAGTCCTTGAGCTTCTTGCTGCGGCTGGGATGGCGCAGCTTGCGCAGCGCCTTGGCCTCGATCTGGCGGATGCGTTCGCGCGTGACGTTGAACTCCTTGCCGACCTCCTCGAGCGTGCGGGGACGGCCGTCCTCGATGCCGAAGCGGAGCTTGAGGACCTTCTCCTCGCGCGGGGTGAGGGTGGAGAGCACGTCCACGAGCTGCTCTTGCAGCAGCGTGAACGACGCGGCCTCGCTCGGCTCGCTCGCTCCCTCATCGGGGATGAAGTCGCCGAGATGGCTGTCCTCCTCCTCGCCGATGGGCGTTTCGAGGGAGACGGGCTCCTGCGCGATCTTCAAAATCTCGCGCACCTTGTCCACGGGCATCCCCATCTCGGCGGAGATCTCCTCCGGCGAGGGGTCGTGGCCGAGGGACTGGAGCAGCTGGCGGGAGACGCGGATGACCTTGTTGATGGTCTCGACCATGTGGACGGGGATGCGGATGGTGCGCGCCTGGTCGGCGATGGCGCGGGTGATGGCCTGACGGATCCACCACGTCGCGTAGGTGGAGAACTTGTAGCCCTTGGTGTAGTCGAACTTCTCGACCGCCTTGATGAGGCCGAGGTTGCCCTCCTGAATGAGGTCAAGGAAGAGCATTCCGCGCCCGACGTAGCGCTTGGCGATGGAGACGACCAGACGCAGGTTCGCCTCGGCGAGCTTCTGCTTGGCCTTTTCACCGTCCTTGATTGTCTTTTTGAGCGCGGCCATTTCCTCCTCGGGAATGGTCTCGCCGGACTCCTCGGCGGCCTTGATGCGCGCCTCGGCGTCGTTCTTTGCGTTCATCCTGGTCGCGAGCGCGATCTCCTCGTCGGCGGAGAGCAGGGGCACCTTGCCGATCTCCTTGAGGTACATACGCACGGGATCGTCGATGGAGAAGCTGTCCACCAGATCATTGGGGTCGACCAGCTCCTCCTCCTCGATCTCGGCGATGGCCTCCAGCGGCGGCTCGTCCAGATCGTCCGGCTCGATGACGCCGCTGATGTAGTCGACGCCGAGAGCGTCGAGCGAGTTGTAGACGCGCTCGCGTCCGTCGTCGTCGAGGTCGAGCTCATCGAGGACCTCGGTGATCTCGTCGGAATCGAGCTTGCCCTTCTGCTTGCCCTTGGCAAAGAGGTCGCGGAGCTTTTCACTCTTTTGCAGCTGCTCGGCGGCGGGCAGTCCGGCGAGGACCTTTTCGTCCAGCGGCGGGGCCTTCTTCTCGGGGGCCTCGTCCTCGGCCTTCTTGCGCTTGCTCTTGCCCGTGTCCGCGGGCAGCAGCTCCTCCATCTCGTCGGCTGCGGCGAGCAGGGCGTCGGCCTGCGCTTCGAGATCCTGAATGGTGAGTTCCTTATCCATGTTGCTTTCCTCCGTGACCCAGTTGGGCTTTGTATTTTTCGGTGGCGGCGGCAAGGGGATCGAGCCCTGCGCCGCTGCGCTTTTGGTATTCTTCCTGAATGATGCGGATGTAGTCGCGCAGGGCCTGCGGCGCGTTTTTCAGCGACTCCGGCTTCTGCACGATGGTGGAGAGGTGGCTGACCTCGTCGGGCGTAAAGCTCTCGGCGAGGAGGGGGAGAGAAATGCGGCCCGACTCCTGCCGCTGCTGCCACAGCCGCGCGAAAAGGCGTCCGAGCAGGGGAGAGGAAAATTCCTCCTCCCGCAGCGGCGGCGCATCGCCGAACACGCTGTCGTCCGTGCAGAGGAGCCGCAGCACGCCCTCCTCCGCCATGGCGGAGCGGAGATTGTTGTAGCGGATGGCGCGCTCCTTCGGCTGGACCTGCGCGGCGACGTTGAGGTCGCGCTTTTCCTGCTCCCGCCGCTGGCGGTAGCCGCGGCGCTTGATGCTGCGCTGCACCTCCAGCTTGAGGGCGTCGGGCGAGATGCCTGCGGACGCCGCGGCGCGGGTGGTGTAAATTTCACGCTCCACCGCGTTCGGCAGCTCCGCAAGGAGATCTGCCGCTGCGGCGGCGTAGTCGATGCGGCCCTGGTCGCTCGTGAGGTCAAAGCCCGCCGCAAGCCGCGCCATGCGGAAGTCCATGCCCGTTTCGCTGTCGCTGAGCAGCCGCTCGAAGGCGTCGGGCCCCTGATTCTTGATAAAGTCGTCCGCGTCCTGCTTGACCGGCTGCCCGTCCACGATGCGGTTGGGAAGCTCGAGCACGCGCACGGAAAAATCGGTGTCGTTGAGCAGCTCCAGCGCCTTCTGTGTGGCGATGCGTCCGGCGTTGTCGTTGTCGTAGCAGAGAATGAGCTCCTTCGTGTAGCGCGAGAGCAGGCGGATCTGCTCGGTCGTGAGCGCCGTGCCCATCGAGGCGCAGGCGTTGTCGAAGCCCGCCTGATGGAGCATCACCACGTCGATGTTGCCCTCGACAAGGATGATGTTCTCCCGCTTGCTCTTCTTGGCGAGGTTCAGCCCGTAGAGCACGCGGCGTTTGCTGTAAATGATGGTCTCGGGCGAGTTCATATATTTTGCGCCTGGGTCGTTTTTATCCACGATGCGCCCGCCGAAGGCGACCACGTCGCCGCGTACGTCGATGACGGGGAAAATAAGACGCTTGCGGAATTTGTCGTACACGCTGCCGCCCTTGCCCTGCACGACCAGTCCTGCGGCGAGCAGCTCGGCTTTGGAGTAGCCCTTTCTGGCCATCGCCGTGAGCAGGCCGTCCCACTCATCGGCGCTTGCGCCGAGCCCGAAGTTGACCGCCGTCCTGCGCGTGATCCGCCGCTGGTTCAGGTATTCCGCGCAGGCCTCACCGCGCTTATCGTGCAGCAGCTCGTAGTAGAAGCGTGCCGCGTCGCGGTTGAGCTCCAAAAGCCGCGCACGCAGACGGCTGCCCTCGCCCTGCTCCTCCTCGGGAACGGGCAGATTCGCGCGCTTGGCGAGAAAGCGGACTGCGTCGGGGAAGGACAGGTTCTCCTCCTCCATGATGAAGCTGATGACGCCGCCGCCCTTCTTGCAGCCGAAGCAGTGGTAGATCTGCTTGTCCGGCGAGACGGAGAACGAGCCCGTCTTTTCGTTGTGAAAGGGGCATAGCCCGAAGTAGTTCGCGCCCTTTTTCGTCAGCGCCACATAGCTGCCGACTACGTCCACGATGTCGCTGCGGGCGACCAGCTCATCCAGAAAGCTCTGGGGAAACGCCATGGCTCGTCCTCCTTTCCGGCAAAATAGCACGACCTCGTACAATTCTATTTATACGCCGCCGATCGGTTCGTTCCTCTTTTTGCGGCAAAAAATTTGCGATGTGCAAAAAACCGCGCAAAAGACGTCCTTCGCGGTTTGACAGGATGGAACCGCCGCGCTATACTGGATAAAAACGGGAGGGGGACGCGGCGATGCAGATACAGCTTATTTCCATTCGTCTGGAGCGCCCCTTTACCGATACGGAGGTCGAGCGGCTGCTGCGCCTTGTCCCGCCGGAGCGGCGGCAGCGCCTTGCACATCTGAAGGACCCCGTGGTCGGTCATGAGCCGATCTGCGCCTACGCGGCGCTTTGGCTCGGGCTCAACGCTCTTTACGGCTGGCGTGAGCTGCCGGCGCTGACCTATAATAAGTATGGCAAGCCCGAGTTTGCGGAGCATCCCGAGGTGCAGTTCAACCTCAGCCACACGCGCGGCGCGGTGCTCGTGGGCATCCACGACCGGCCCATCGGCGTGGATATCGAGCGCATCCGGCCCGTGAGTGAGCGGACGATGCAGCGTCTTGCGGGTGCTGTGACCGAGCGCGAATTCTTCGAGAGCTGGACGCGGCGCGAGAGCCGCGCGAAGTGGGGCGGCGCCGGCCTTGCCGCGATGAAGCGGGAGGCCTCGCCCACGATGCTCGGCGAGCGCTTTGAGTACATCGAGACCTTCCCCGGCTACGTCGCCTGCGTCTGCACACACACGGACGACGCGCTCGCTCCGGTGCGCCGCTTCACGCTGGGAGACATCACATAACAGAAAAAACGTCTGCCGGCGGCAGACGTTTTTTTGCTTGCTTATTCCCTCGGCAGGTCCACGACGATGGGCTCGTGACCGACGTGGGGAAGAAATTTTGTGAGCAGGTCGCTCGTTTTGATCTTCAGCGAGCCGTGGTTGTCGCAGGGGTGACAGCAGAAATACTCTGCGTCGTACACGTCGCGGTCCATCACGAGCTGCACCCGATGCTCCGTGTCGAACAGCAGCCCCATCACCGAGGCGGAGCCGGGGTGCGTGTTGAGCAGCTCCTCCATCTTCTCCGGCGGGGCGAAGGACAGGCGGGACGAGCCGATCTGCGCGGAGAGATCCTTTGTGTGGAACGGCTTGTCGCCGGGCATGGTGAGCAGATAAAACGCCGTCTGCTGGCGGTTGCAGAGAAAGAGGTTCTTGCAGATGGTGCCCTCCAGCGCTTTGCCGACGGCGGCGCAGTCCTCCATCGTGGCGGTGGCGTCGTGCTCAAAGCGGATGTAGGGGATACCGAGGGAGTCGAGCGCGGCAAAGACCGCGCCGACGCGCTCGTCGGCAACGGCGGGAGCAGCCGTGTAGACGGGGGAGAGGTACATGAGGAAGCCTTCTTTCTGTCTCGTTAGTTCTCACGCAGCAGCTTTTCGCCGGCCTTGTAAATGTCGCCCGCGCCGACGGTGATGATCAGGTCGCCGGGCCGCGCGGCGGCGCGCAGCGCCTCCGTGACTTTATCAAGCGTGGGACAGTAGATCGCGCCGGGGATGCGCCTGGCAAGGTCGTTGGACGAAATGCCGATGTCGTTCTGCTCGCGCGCGGCGTAAATTTCCGCGAGAATGAGCACGTCGGGGAGCTTGAGCTCCCGCACGAACTCCTCAAAGAGCGCCTTTGTGCGCGTGTAGGTGTGCGGCTGGAAGGCGCAGACGATGCGCCGGTAGGGCAGCGCCTTCGCCATCATCAGCAGGGCGTGCAGCTCGCCGGGATGGTGGGCGTAGTCGTCGTAAACGTCCGCGCCGTGATAGCTGCCCTTTTTCTCGAAGCGGCGGCCCGCGCCGGTGAAGGTGGCAAGGCCGCGCTCCACGGCTTCGCCGCGGATGCCGAGGACGTAGGCGGCGCTCGCCGCGGCGAGCGCGTTCATCACATTGTGCTCGCCGCCGACCTCGAGGGCGACGTGGGCATATTTTTGCCCCATGCAGATGACGTCGAACGAGGGCAGGCCGTTGGTGTAGACAAGGTTTTCCGCGTGGCAGTGCGCGTCCGCGCCGCGCTCGCTGAACGTGAAGAGCGAGCCGGTGTAGCCCTCGAGCGTCTCGCGCACGCCGGCGTCGTCCCAGTTGGCGACCACATGGCCGTCGGCGGGAACGAGCTCCGCGAAGCGGCGGAAGGAGTGCTCAACGTCGTGCAGGTCCTTGAAAAAGTCCAGATGGTCGGCCTCGACGTTGAGAATGACCGCGACGGTGGGGAAGAAGCTCAGAAACGAGTTGCAGTATTCGCAGCTCTCGGCGATGATGGTGTCGCCGTGGCCGACGCGGTAGCCGGAGTGGAGCAGCGGCAGCGTGCCGCCGATCATTACGGTGGGGTCGGTGTCCGCAGCCATGAAGATGTGTGTCGCCATGCTGGTGGTGGTCGTTTTGCCGTGTGTGCCGGAGATGCACAGGGCGTTGCGGTAGCCGTGCATGATCGCGCCCCACGCCTGCGCACGCTCAAAGACCGGGATGCCGCGCGCGACCGCGCCGGAGATCTCGGGATTGTCGTCGTGGATGGCGGCGGTGCGGACGACAAAATCGGCATCGCCGAGATTGTCCGCCGCGTGACCGATGGCGACGGGAATGCCCAGCGCGCGCAGGTGCTCCACGGCGGGGGAGTCGTTCATGTCGCTGCCCTGCACGGAGAGTCCCATGGAATGCAGGACCTCGGCGAGAGGGCTCATCGACACGCCGCCGATGCCGGCGAGGTGCACCCGCTTGCCGGGTACGAGATAGGAATTGATATCCATAGCGTTTTCCTTCCCAAAAGCACACATTCCGACAGCCTTCGGCATTTGCCGAAATCGGCGCGGAAGTGAATTGCAAAAATTTATCCCATATAGTATAATACGAACCGGCGTAAAGTACAATGCTGATTTTTGAGCGGCGAAAAAATTTTTTCGCCGGCTTTTGACCGATTTTTTCGGGGAGGTGGGCGCATGATGGAAAGGGTCCCGCAGCCGGTGCGGGAAATGCTGGCGCTGCTGTGCGAAAGCGGCCATGCGCCCTACCTCGTCGGCGGCTGCGTGCGCGACCTGCTGCGCGGCGCGGAGCCGGACGACTACGACATGACGAGCGATGCGCGGCCGGAGGAGGTCATGGCCATCTTCGGCGCGTCCGCGCACCCGACCGGGCTGATGCACGGAACGGTGACGCTCGTGCGCGGCGGGTTTGCCGTCGAGCACACGACCGAGCGCTGCGACGGAGCATACCGCGACAGCCGTCACCCCGAGAGCGTGCGATTTACAAGCAGCATCGAAGAGGACCTTGCCCGCCGCGACTTCACGGTGAACGCCATCGCACTTTCGGCGGACGGACGGCTCGTCGATCCCTTCGGCGGGCAGGCGGACCTGAGAGCCGGCGTCCTGCGCTGCGTCGGCGACCCGGCGCGGCGCTTTGCCGAGGATGCGCTCCGCATTCTGCGCCTGCTGCGCTTCGCGTCCGTGCTGAGCTTTTCGGTCGAGGAAAACACGGCGCGCGCCGCGCGGGAGCGGAGGGACGGCCTGCGCGCCATCGCGCACGAGCGTGTGTATGCGGAGCTGAATAAGCTGTTGTGTGGGGAGCACGCCGCGGCGGTGCTGCTGGAGTACCCGGATATCCTCGGCGTGGTGCTGCCGGAGATCCTGCCCTGTGTGGGCTTCGACCAGCGCAATCCGCACCATTGCTACGATGTGTGGGAGCACACGGCGCGCGCGGTCGGCGCGGCGCCGCCGACGCGGGTGCTGCGCTGGACGATGCTCCTGCACGATCTTGGCAAGCCAAAATGCTTTACACAGGATGCGGAAGGCATCGGACACTTTTACGGACACACCGCCGCTTCCGCGGAAATGGCGGAGGAGATCATGGCGCGGCTGCGCTTCGAGCACGCGCTCGCGCAGGGCGTGCGGGCACAGCTGGCCTGCTTCGACGAGATGTTTCCGCCCGAGCGCGCGGCGGTGCACCGCATGATGGCACGCTATGGGCGCGAGACGATGTGGAATCTTTTGCAGACCAAGCTCGCGGACAACGCCGCTAAGGCGCCCGACGGATTGGAGCGGGCGCAGAAGCCTTGGCGTGAAGCACTTTTACTTTACAATGAACTACTGGCGGAAAACGCCTGCTGCTCGCTCGCGGAGCTGCGCATCGGCGGCGGGGAGCTGCTGGCGATCGGCTTTTCGGGCCGCGCGGTCGGACGAGCGAAGCAGCGCCTGCTCGACGAGGTGGCCTCGGAGAAGCTGGCAAATGAACACGGCGCTCTTGTGCGCCGCGCGGAGCGGCTGTACCGCAGCGGCTGGCGCGGAGAGACAGACGGAAGGGAGTAAGAAACGATGGCGAATATCATGGATTATCTGGACTGGCGCGGCGACCTGCCGCTGACGGTCTCACCATTCAACGAGGTGGACGGCCTGATCCTGGCGGAGCTGAGCTTCATCAACTTCGAGGGCATCGTGCCGCCGCCGGAGCTGGGGCGCGGCGTGCCGCTGCGCGACGCAGCGGGAACCTACTTCGCCCGCCATAACGGGCAGGAGATCGACATGGGTGTGCTGGTCCCGGGGCGCATCCCCGACCTCATGTGCCGCATGGCGCACTCCGTGCGCTTCGGCGGGATGCTGCTGAACGGCTACTGCGAGCTGATGGATGACGCGCGCGAGCAGCAGTTCGCGGCGCTGACGGTCGAGCTGGGCGACGGCAGCATCTATCTTTCCTACCGCGGCACGGACGATACCATCGTCGGTTGGAAGGAGGACCTGAACATGGGCTACCTCGAGGTCATCCCCTCCCAGACGCGCGCGCTCGAATACCTTGGCCGCATGACGCGGCAGTATCCGGACGCGAGGCTGCGCATCGGCGGACACTCCAAGGGCGGCAACCTTTCGGTCTATGCCGCGGTAAAGGCCCCGGCCGCCGTGCAGGACCGCATCGTTCGGGTCTACAACAACGACGGCCCCGGCTTTGCCAAGCCGCTCGTCGGCACGCCGGAGCACACGCGCGTGGCCGACCGCATCCTGACGGTCGTGCCGCAGTCGAGCGTGGTCGGGCAGCTTCTGGAGCATGAACAGAATGTGGAGATCGTGCGCTCGGACGCCGAGGGGATGCTGCAGCACGACGGCTTTTCCTGGCAGGTCGTGGGCGATCATTTCATCCATCTCGACGGCTTCTCCCGCGAGGGAAAGGTCATCGACGAAACGCTCGAGTCGTGGGAGGGATCGCTCAGCCCTAAACAGCGCGAGGCGTTTGCCGACGCGCTCTACACGGTGCTCACCGCCTCAGGCGCGAAAACGCTCTCCGACCTTAACGGCGACAAGCTCAAAAGCGCGGTGACGATGCTCAAGACCTACTCGAACCTCGACCGCGAGACGCGTCAGCTCCTCTCCGGCTCGCTGCGGGCGCTCGTGGGCTCGTATGCGAAGAACGTGGCGGACGACGTGCAGAAAAACGATCTCGAGCCGCTGCGCCGCAAGCTCGAGCGGCAGCGCAAAAAGGCGGAAAAGCGCGGCGCGAAAAAGAAATGAGGAAGCAACGGCGGCTCCGGCCGCCGTTGTTTTTATGTTTACAAAACGCCGCACGCGTGTTATAGTAGAGGATATTCTGGCGCATTATGCGAACGGAAAGCAAAGCCTGCGGCTGCGGGAACGCAGCTCCCGAGCGGGAAGGACCCGACGGAGCATGCACGCCGCCGCGTAAAGGAGAAGCACAGATGAAGAGCATATTGAAAAAAGACCGTATTCTTGTGTTTGTTGCCCTGCTCGGGCTGCTGGCCTCACTGGCGCCGCTTGCGGCGCGCACGAAGGCGGAGCAGAGCAACCGGTATTACGATTATATCCTCGACTATTCGAGCCTGCGCTACATGGCGAGCCAGTCCACGCGGTCGGAGGGCGAATGGCTGGATCGGTTCGCCTCGCTCGGCATCGACAAGGCCACGGTCGCGGAAGCGACCGCGCTCGGCCTGAACGGAAGCGCCGGTATCCCCATCCACGCCATGACGGTCAAGGATGCGATGGGCGACTTCGGGTGGGAGTCGAGCTATCCGGACGAGGTCATCGGCTGGATGCGCGCGAGCACGGACGTGAGCGACGCGATCATCTGCACCGACACGGCGAAGGCGTTTGACTGGGTCATGGATGCCTTCAACGCCCGCGTGGAGAATTTTACTGCAAGGACCTGCCGCGACGGGGAAAAGGGCTTTATTTTCCTTGCGCAGCAGCCCGGCGGAGCGAAGGGCGAAGGGCTGCTGAAGCTGCGCCTTGGCATCTGGCCGGACATCGCGGCGCTGCTGGAGGAGCACGGTTATCAAATCGTGCCGCGCACCGAGACGATGAAGGGCATGAACGGCACGCGCTTCGCGCAGGCGTACATCGAGGTACTCGAGCACTATGCTTCGCCGTACTTTATGAACAACGGCGACGAGCTGATCGGTTATGAGAGCGACGAGGGCAGAGAGCTGCTCACGCAGTACCTCCGCGAGAGCGGCGCGAGCCTTGCGATGGTCGAGCAGAACGACCAGAGCCAGAACATCACTTGGCCCGGCACGGTGGAGCTGCTCAACAGCATTGATTACCACGGCATCCGCGTGTTCAATGAGTGGGGCTACATCCAGAACCGCTACGCCTACTGCGGCTATACCGGCCCCGAGGAGATCACCAACTCCTTCTTCCGCGCCATCGTGGAGCGCAACTGCAAGGTGATCTGGCTCAAGATGATCCTGGAGCCGGACAACGACGTGAGCTGGGACGCGGATCAGACGGAGTGGACCTACATCACCGATCCCGCAGCCTATGAAAAGATGATCCTGGATCTCGACGCGCGGCTCGAGCCGATGGGCTATACACGCACCACGGTCCCGCCGATGGAGCTGGAGACGCCCTCCGTGGCTCTGCGCATCGTGCAGGGCATCGGCACGGCGGCGCTTCTGGTGCTGCTCTTTGACCTGTTCTTCCTCGTCAGCCGCCGCACGAGCCTGCTCCTGCTGGCGCTGGCCGCGCTCGGCATGACGGGCCTTGCGGTGCTCAAGCCCGCGTCCTACCCGTTGCTGCTGTCGATGGCGGGCGGCATCGTGATGCCGTCCATAGCGGCGGTCGGCCTTTGCCGCGTGATGCTGGAAAAGCGCCGGCAGGCGCCGCGCCAGGGGCTTGGACGGCTGCTGGGCGATGCCGCGGTCACGGCGCTGGCTGCCATCACGACGGCGCTCTGCGGCTCGCTGCTTGCCTCCGCCGCGCTCTCGCAGCTCTCCTACATTCTGGAGATCGACCTCTACCGCGGCGTGAAGCTCATGCAGCTCATTCCCATCGGATCGTTTGCGCTGGCCTATCTGCTGGTCTTCGCCTATGAGGAGACCGGTGCGCGCGACGCGGTGCTTGCCCACGTCGGGCCGCGCGGAGAAAAGGGGCGCATCAAGCGCTTCAACGCCTACTTTGCGGAGCTGATGAAAACGCCGATGCAGCTCGGCTGGTTCCTCGCGGTCGTGGTCATCGCCGTTGCGGCGGTGTTCCTGCTGGCGGTGTTCGTCTACTATATTTACCGCACCGGCAATTCCGCCACGACCTCCAGCGCCGAGCTGGCGTTCCGCAATTTCCTGGAAAATACGCTCGTCATCCGCCCACGCACCAAGGAGATGATCGTCGGCTGGCCGATGCTGCTGCTGTTCGTCTGGTCGCTGCGCCGCGGCATGAAATTCCTGCCGATGGTGTTCGGCCTCGGCATGACCATCGGCCTGGTCAGCGTCGTCAATACCTTCCTGCACATCCGCACGCCGTTCCTCATCAGTCTCCTGCGCACCGGCTGGGGCGTGCTGTTCGGTCTGCTCATCGGCCTCGCGCTCGTGCTGCTCGCCGAGCTCATTTACCGCGCTGTGCGCCATATCTGCGGGGTGGAGAAGCATGTATAACATTCTCATTTCCGGCTATTACGGCTTTGATAACATCGGCGACGAGTCCATCCTGCGCACGCTCGTCACCTCGCTGCGCGAGCGCATTCCGGACTGCTCGCTGACGGTCCTCTCGCACGATCCCGCCGCCACTCGCGAAAAATACGGCGTGGAGGCGGTGGAGCGTATGTCGCCCCTTGCCATCGCGCGGGCGGTGCGGCGCTGCGATATGCTCATCTCGGGCGGCGGCAGCCTGCTGCAGGACGTGACGAGCAGCAAGAGCCTGCACTACTACCTTGCCATCATCCGCTTCGCGCAGCTGCTGGGCAAGAAGGTTTTCATCTATTCGCAGGGCATCGGCCCGATCGAGAAGGACGCGGACCGCCGCGCCACGGCGCGCGCGCTCAGGCGCGCGGACGGCATTGTGGTGCGCGACGAGCGCTCGGCGGCGCTGCTTGCGGAGATCGGCGTTCCGGCGGAGCGGGTCGTCATCACGGCGGACCCGGTGATCCGCATGAAAAAGACGGACAGGGCGGTGGGGGAGACCATTCTCCGCCGCGCGGGCGTGACGCAGGACGGCCGCCCCGTGGTCGGCTGGGCCATCCGCGAGCGGAACCGGGACAGCCGCTTTGTCGCGGAGGTCCTGCGCTCGATCCGATGGCTGAAGGAGACCTACAACGCGCAGTCGGTGCTCATTCCGTTCCACTATGAGGAGGACGGCGAGGTCTGCCGCCACATCGCCTCGCAGCTTCCCGACGATACGGCGGTCTGTCTGGACGAAAAGTATCTTTCCGAGGATATGCTCTCGATCATCGGCTGCATGGATCTGCTCGTGGGCGTGCGGCTCCATTCGCTGATCTATGCCGCTATCATGGGTGTGCCGCTCATCGGCATCTCCTACGACCCCAAGTGTACGGCGTTCCTCAACTCCGTGGGGCTCGACAAGCTCAGCACGCGGGACGGCTACACAGCCGAGGCGTTTGAGACGGAGGCCGCGCGCGTGCTAGCAAACGGAGCGGAGCAGACCGCCTGCGTGAAGCGGCACATGGACGAGCTTTCCCGAAAGCTCGACACGAATGAGGAGATGATCTGCGCGATCATGAAGGACGAAAAGAAAACACAGCCGTCCGCGCCGCGAAAGAGCGAGAAGTCCGGCGTGCGCACGGCGGGCGCGATTAGCATCGTTTTCCTGCTGACGCTTTTTGCCAAGCTCCTCGGCGTGGTGCGTGAGATGGTGCAGGCGAACATCTTCGGCACCGGCGTGGACGCGAACCTCTACACCGCCTCGTACAATTCGACGCTCTATCTCTTTACCACCGTCTGCTACGCGCTGTGCATCGCGGCGGTGCCGATCCTCACCAAGGAATTTGCCGCCGACCGCCGGCGCGGCGAGCGCGCGGCGAACAACCTGATGACCGTGACGCTGCTCGGCGCGCTGGTCGTGGTCGTGCTCTGGCAGCTCCTGGCCTCTACGCCGCTCGTCGGTGTGCTCTGGGACACCGACGCATCGGAGCTTCCGCGGCTGGTGAGCTACATCCGCATCATGACCTGCGCCCTGCCGGTCGTGGCGGCGGCGTATCTGAACGTCGCCATCTTTCAGGCGACCGACCACTACGAGCTGCAGGGCAGCATGAGCATCCCCTACAACGCCTTCCTCGCCGTCTTCCTGCTGACACTCGGCGCGAGGTGGGGCATCAAGGGCGTGGTCATTGCGAGCTCCTGCGCGTGGCTGCTCCAGCTCGGCATGAGCATTCCATACGCGAGGAAGGAACATTATGTCTACCGGCCGGTGCTCGACCGCGGGGCGGACTACGTCGGCACCTATTTCAAAACGGCGCTCGTCACCGTCCTCACGACCTCGGTGTTTCTCTTCTGCTACCTCATCGACACCTCGACCGCCGCCTCGTTCAACGACAGCGCGGTCAGCGCCTTCTACTATGCCGACAAGCTCTTCACCCCGCTCACGACGAGCGTGCTCTACAGCATCAGCGCGGTCATGTTCCCGCGCTTCAACCGCGAGTTTACCCGTGAGGACGCGAAGGGCTACCTTGGCTATATCTGGAATGTGACGGAGAATACGCTGCTCTTTATCTTCCCCGTCTGCGCGATGATGTGCGCCTTCGGCACCGACATCATCCGCGTGATCTTCGAGGGCGGCAGCTTCACTGCCGCGTCCACGGAGATGACGGGCAGCATCTTCGCCCGCTACGCTCTCGGCATGAGCGCGTTCGCCGTGCTCGACCTTTTGAACAAGGCGTACTACGCGATGAAGAAAACGCTCGTGCCGCTGCTCATCAACCTCGGCGTACTGGCGCTGAACCTTGCGCTCAACCGCGTGTTCCGCACCGATACCGGCGTGGCGGCGGCGACCTCCATCGCGCTGACGGTCGGCGCGCTGGCGATGATCGCCCAGCTCTTCCGCGGCACGGGCATCGTCCGTCTCATGCCGCTTCTGAAAGGGCTTGCCGCCACGGCGGCGATGTCGCTCGTGCTCTACGGCGGGCACGCGCTGCTCGTCACGGCGGACGAGAGCAAGCTGATGCTGGTCGTCAAGTGCGGCCTGACCGGCGTGGCAGGCTGCGCGGTCTATCTCGGTGTGAGCCTGCTGCTGCGCCAGACGATCATGGCGGAGACGATCCGCAAATTCAAAAGATGATCGGAAATTCCGATAAATAACAAGAGAAAAACGATGAAAAGAGGAAGCGCCACCGCGCTTCCTTTTTCCGCTATTTCTGCCGCTTTTTGAAGGTGAGATAGCCCTCGAGCATCAGGCTCGCGGCTACGGCGTCCACCGTCTTTTTGCGCTGCTTCGCGTTCTTTCCGCCGGCCATGAGGATATTGTGCGCGTCCACAGTCGTGCGCCGCTCATCCCAAAGCGTGACGGGGAGGCCGGTCGTCTCGCGCAGCAGCGCCGCGAAGCCCTCCGCCTTTTCCGCCCGCGGGCCGCGTGTGCCGTCCATATTCAGCGGGTGGCCGAGCACCAGCTCGGTGACGCCGTGCTCGGCGATGAGATTTTGGACCTCCGCCGCGACCGCCTCGGGGCGGTAGGCGGTGATGACGGTGGTGAAGCCCGCAAGCGTCAAAAGCGCGTCGGAAACGGCGATGCCGGTGTGCGCGTCGCCGTAGTCAATGGCCATAATTTTCATGCAACAACCTCTCAGCATTTGTAGTGACACCATTATAGCGAAAATTTCTCATTTTTCAAGCAATTTGTGCTTGACGGAACGCTTGCCTTGTGCTACTATTTTACTTACCTGTGAAAGAGGGCTTTCTTTTTGTGCGCTTTTTCGCTTTTCGCGCCGCGAAGGAGAGCCGCTCTTAATTCAAGAGCAGGGAGGCAATCGGCAGTCCCGCAGGACGGGAAACTGCCATAATAAGGAGGTGCCGTTATGCGCGTGAAGGTCACTCTGAGATGTAACGAGTGCAAGCAGAGAAACTACAATACGATGAAGAACAAGAAGAATACCCCGGACAAGCTTGAGCTGAACAAGTATTGCCGCTTCTGCAAAAAGCACACCGTTCATACCGAAACCAAGTAAGTTAGGAAAGGTAGTGTAACAATGGCAGAAGAGAAGAAAAAGGATCGCGGCAAGTGGTTCCGCGAAATGAAAAGCGAGCTGAAAAAGGTCGTTTGGCCCACCGGCAAGGATACGGCGAAGAACACCGGCACGGTGCTTCTGTGCTCCCTGTGCATGGGTGCCTGCATCTGGATCTTTGACGCCGTGGCTATGCTGGCCGTCAAGTCTCTGCTCGGCGTGTTCGCCGGCTAAGAGGGCGCAGGAAATGGCTGATAACGCGAAGTGGTATGTTGTCCATACCTATTCCGGTTATGAAAACGCCGTCAAGACCGCCATCGAGAAGTTCGTGGCGAACCGCCATCTGGAGGATATGATCCTCGACATCCAGATCCCCATGGAAACGGTGACCGAGGTCACGGAATCCGGCGCGGTGAAGGAGGTCGAGCGCAAGACCTTCCCGGGCTATGTGATGGTCAAGATGGTCATGACGGACGACACCTGGCATCTGATCCGCAATATCCGCGGCGTGACCGGCTTTGTCGGCAGCGCCACCAACGCCATCCCCCTGACGGAGGATGAGGTCCTGGCCCTCGGCATGGAGCGCCGCGAGATCGTCGTGGCCTACAACGTCGGCGATCAGGTCAAGATCACGGACGGCCCTCTGGCCACCTTCCTCGGCACGGTCGAGGAGATCGAGCCGGAGAAGAACCGCGTGTGCGTGGTCGTTTCCATGTTTGGCCGCGAAACGCCCGTCGAGCTCGAGCTCGATCAGGTCGAAGTGGTCGAAAGATAAGCAAGAATCGCCAGAAGCGATGAGCCGGTATCCCGGCAAAGTGGGAGAGACGCTGTGCGTCTCGCCAAGGGCGGCCCGCCTCCGGGGCGGCCGTTACCACATTTATAATCAAGGAGGTGCCTAAAATGGCACAGAAAGTAGTCGGCTACGTTAAGCTGCAGATCCCCGCTGGTAAAGCAACTCCCGCGCCCCCTGTCGGCCCCGCGCTCGGTCAGCACGGCGTCAACATCGCGGCCTTTACGAAGGAATTCAACGAGCGCACCAAGAACGACATGGGCCTTATCATCCCCGTCGTCATCACGGTGTATGCCGACCGTTCCTTCAGCTTCATCACCAAGACTCCTCCCGCTGCGGTCCTGATCAAGAAGGAGTGCAACATCGAGTCCGGTTCCGGCGTCCCCAACAAGACCAAGGTCGCCACCATTTCCAAGGCCTCCGTTCAGAAGATCGCCGAGATGAAGATGCGCGACCTCAACGCCGCGTCTCTCGAGTCCGCGATGAGCATGATCGCCGGCACCGCGCGCTCCATGGGCGTCGTGGTCGAAGAGTAAGGGAGGTATACGGAAATGTTCAGAGGTAAAAAGTATCAGGATGCTGCCAAGCAGATCGAAAAGAATACGCAGTATGACGCCGCAGAGGGCTTCGGCCTGATCTGCAAGACCGCTTCCGCGAAGTTCGACGAGACCGTCGAGCTGCACGTCAAGCTGGGCGTCGACTCCCGTCACGCCGACCAGCAGGTCCGCGGCGCGATCGTCCTGCCCAACGGTACCGGTAAGACCGCGCGCGTTCTCGTCTTCGCCAAGGGCGACAAGGCGGACGCTGCCCGCGAGGCCGGCGCCGATTACGTCGGCGAGATGGACATGGTCGAGAAGATCCAGAAGGAAAACTGGTTCGATTTCGACGTCGTCGTCGCTTCCCCTGACATGATGGGTGTTGTCGGCCGTCTCGGTAAGGTCCTCGGCCCCAAGGGCCTGATGCCCTCTCCCAAGGCCGGCACCGTCACGCCCGATGTTGCCAAGGCGGTCAAGGAAGTCAAGGCCGGTAAGGTCGAGTACCGTCTCGACAAGACCAACATCATCCACTGCCCCATCGGCAAGGTCTCCTTCGGTCCCGAGAAGCTCACTGAGAACTTCAACGCTCTCATGGGCGCCATCGTCAAGGCCAAGCCCGCCGCCGCCAAGGGCCAGTATATCAAGTCCTGCGTCGCCGCCTCCACCATGGGCCCCGGCGTGAAGATGAACACCGCGAAGCTCTAAGAGCGCGCAAATGTGATATTTGGGGCTTGACATTTGTACAGGCTCTGAATATAATAATGGAGCGTTCCAAAGACAGCAGGGGAGGGTCACACCTCGTAAGTCCTGCCGAGGATGGCAAATCGTTATGATTGCTTACACCGTCCTTGTGTCTTTCGGCATGAGGACGGTTTCCTTTTTAGAACGCCTCTTTTCCCCGGGCATAGGGAGCTATGCCGCAAATCTAACGGAGGTGAAAACAAGAATGCCTAACGCAAAAGTCCTGTCTGAAAAGCAGGCGATCGTGGCCTCTCTGACCGAGAAGCTGCAGGGCGCGGCCGCCGGTATCATCGTCGACTACAAGGGCATCACCGTCGCGGAGGACACTGCTCTTCGCGCCGATTGCCGCAAGAACGAAGTCGATTATGCCGTCGTCAAGAATACGCTCCTTCGCTTTGCTTTCAACAACGTCGGTCTCAATGAGCTCGATGAGCAGCTCAACGGCACCACGGCTCTCGCCGTCGCGAGCGACCCCGTCGCTCCCGCCCGCGTGATCGCCGATTATGCCAAGAAGCTCAACGGCAAGTTTGAGATCAAGGGCGGCTTCATGGATGGCAAGGTCGTCGATATGGCCACCATCAATGCGCTCGCCGCGATCCCCGCACTGCCTGTCCTGCAGGCCCAGGTGCTCGGCACGATGCTCGCGCCCATCACCAGCCTTGCCTGCGTCCTCAAGCAGATCGCTGAGAAGGACGGCGCTCCCGCTGAGGCGGCCGAAGCCGCTGCCGAGTAAATCCGGCATCCAAACAACAAAACAAACAACAATCTAAATCAGGAGGATATTACAATGTCTGAAAAGATCACTGCTATGATCGAAGAGATCAAGGGCCTTACCGTTCTGGAGCTCTCTGAGCTCGTCCACGCGCTCGAGGAAGAGTTCGGCGTTTCCGCCGCCGCCATGGCCGCTCCCGCTGCCGGCGCTGCCGCTCCCGCTGCCGAGGAGAAGACCGAGTTCGACGTCATCCTCGCCGGTTTCGACGCCGCTGCGAAGATCAAGGTCATCAAGGTCGTCCGCGAGCTCACCGGTCTGGGTCTTGCCGAGGCCAAGGGCTTTGTCGAGTCCGCTCCCAAGGCCGTCAAGGAAGGCATCTCCAAGGACGATGCCGAGGCCCTCAAGAAGCAGCTCGAGGAAGCCGGCGCGAAGGTTGAGATCAAGTAATTTCACCCAACCGTTTGAAAAAAGCAGCAGCTCGCAGGAGCTGCTGCTTTTTTAGCACGGGCTTGCGTTTCGGCTGATCTCGTGTTAAAATCGCATTGTTCGCCCGCGCCGCGGGCGTCTTTTGACCGAATCGGAGGAATGTGTATGGACCGTCAAAGAAAAGCCGACATGATGCTGGTGCTGGCGACCGGCTTTTGGGGCATTTCCAACTGCCTGATCGCCATTTGCCTGCGCGATATGCAGCCGGTGACGCTCAACGCCTTCCGCTTTCTCTCGGCCTTCGCCGTGCTCGGCGCGGTGTTTCACAAGCGGGTGCTCCGCGCGAGCCGCGAAACATGGAGGTACAGCGTTCTCGTCGGGCTGTCGCTCGTGGCGATCTACCTCGGCGCGACCTACGGCGTTTTGTATACCAGCGTATCCAACGCGGGCTTCATCGGCGCGATGACCGTTCTCTTTACCCCGTTCTTTGAGTTCGTCGTTTACCGAAAGCGACCGGACCGCAAGCTCGGCTTTGCCTTGGCGGTGTGCATGGCAGGCATGGCGCTCCTGACGCTCAACGAGGCGCTGCGCCCCGCGCCGGGCGACATTATCTGCCTGCTCGTGCCGACCTTCTACGCCGCGGATCTGATGGTGACGGAGAAGGCGGTCGCGAAGCCGGAGGTCGACCCCATCGCCCTCGGCGTGCTGCAGACGGCGGTGGCGGGCGTGGTGATGCTCGGGCTGTCCCTCCTTCTTGAGACACCGAGCCTGCCCGGCTCGCCCAAGGTCTGGGCGGCGGCGCTGTTCCTCGGCGTGTTTTGCTCGGGCATCTGCTTCGTCATCCAGAGCGTCGAGCAGCAGTTCACCACAGCGAGCCACGCGAGCCTGATCTTTACGCTCGAGCCGGTATTCTCCACCGTGTTCGCCTATTTCCTGCTCAGCGAGCGCCTGACGGTGCGCGGCTATTTCGGCGCGGCGCTGATGCTCGTGAGCCTGCTCATCATGGAGCTGGATGTGCCGGCTCTGCTGAAAAAGGATGAAAAAGCGCCGTAAAACGGCCCTTGCCACGTTTGGTTGCGGAAATTCCAGCGTGGGATGGTGGCCCTTCGGACGGAAATTTACTACACTCGGGCCATCAAAACCGATGGAGGAACACGATATGACATTAGGAGAAAAGCTGCAGACGCTGCGCCGCTCCCGCGGCCTGTCGCAGGAGCAGCTGGCCGAAATACTTGAGGTGTCGCGCCAGGCGGTCAGCAAGTGGGAAAACGGCGACTCCGCGCCGGACCTCGACAGGCTCCGCGCGATCTGTACTTACTTCGGCGTGACGACCGACTATCTCATCTGGGATGAGCCGGAGGACGCGCCGCGGGGCGCGGAGAAAGCGCGCTCCCGGGAGACACAGAGAAAGCCGCTGCGGGAGACGGTGCGGGAGCACGGCGAATGGGCGGGCTACGCGGTCGCTATCCTCGGCGCGGCGATGCTTTTGCGCGCGCTGCCGGGCATGATCCTGCAGATGCTCCTGCTTGGCAGCAATATTGCGCCGGGCGCGGCAACGAATGGGTCGGCGCTGTTGGGGCTTTTGTCGATGTATCTGCCGTACCTCGCGGTCTACGCGCTCGCCATTGCCGGCGGGCTGCTGCTGGCTCGTTGGCTGAAAAAGAGAAAGGAAGCACATGACGACCTTTGAGAGAGTTTACGCCGCGGTGCGGCTCATTCCACGCGGCAGCGTTGCGACCTACGGGCAGATCGCCCGCGCCATCGGCAACCCGCGGCTCGCGCGCGTGGTGGGCTACGCGCTGCACGTCAACCCCGAGCCGGGGGTGATCCCCTGTCACCGTGTCGTCAGGCGCGACGGCGCGGTGTCGAGCGCCTTTGCCTTCGGCGGCGCGAACCGACAGGTCGAGCTGCTGCAAAACGAGGGCGTGGGATTTACGGACGAGAGCCATGTGGATATGGCGCGCTTCTGCGTGCGGGCGCTGCCGTACATCGCGGAATAGAAAACGCCCTGCTTTTACGGATAAAATGAGGCCTGCAACCGTCAGTTGCTAAATTTTCAAGCCCGCTTGGTGGACTTTTCCGCAGCTTTTCGCTATGCTGGAGCCATCAAAGCAAAGGAGAACGCCTATGACCCTCGGACAAAATATCGCGCGGCTGCGCACACAGAAAAATCTATCGCAGGGCGACCTCGCCGACGCGCTGGAGGTCAGCCGCCAGTCGGTGAGCAAGTGGGAGACGGACGCGAGCATTCCGGAGCTGGATAAGCTCCTGCGTCTCGCGGAGCTGTTCGGCGTGACGCTCGACGAGCTGGTGAAAGGAGAGAGCGCACAGCCGGAGGCTGCGCGCGGCGAAGCGCCGGACAAGGAGAGCGCGGGAGCGTACACCGCTGCCGCGCCTGCGGCGCGGCGGGAGACGCGACAGATCGTCGGCACGATCCTGCTGTGCTTCGGCGCGCTGATCGGGATACTCATCATGCTCTTCGCCGGAACGCTCGCCGGCTTTATACTGGCGCTGCCGCTGTTTGTCTGCGGCACCATCTGCCTGACGGTGAGGCGGCGCACGGGGCTTTGGTGCGCGTGGGCGCTGTATGTGTGTTTTGCGCTGTATCTGCGCTTTGCAGCGGGCGTCGTTGCCGGAAATATCTTCCAGACATTTTCGCGCCTGTTCCGGTTGAATCCCATGCGCCTTGCGATGAGCTGGTCGGTCGCGCTGGCACTGCTCGCGCTGGTCGCCTGTACGCTGCGCTCCTACCGCACGCTGACGCTCCGCTGGGATCGAAGGAGCATTGCGCTGCTCACCGCCGGCTGGCTTGCGCAGCTCGGCATCCGTCAGGCGCTTGCGCTCTGGGTGCGGTACATCGTGAATGCAGGACACGGCGACCTGACGGGCTACACTTGGAAGCTCGCGCTGAGCGGTACGCTCGATTCGCTCAATAACCTTGCCCTCGTCGTGCTCCTCGTCCTCACCGCCGCGCTATGGCGCGGCCGGCGGCAGGAGCACCTAAAAACAGAATAAGGAAAAGCGCCTGTCGATGACAGGCGCTTTTCCTTTACAGAAATTCACATAAAGCGGCACAGCAGGATGGGGAAAAACACGGCGGGGACATAGTTCATCACCTTGATCTTCGTGATGCCGAGCACATTGAAGCTCAGTCCCACGATGAGCAGCGAGCCGACGCACTTCATCTCCGCGATGACAGGATCGCTCAGAAACGGCGCGATGAACGACGCGCAGAGCGTGATAAGCCCCTGATAGAGGAACACCGCGATGCCCGAGAGCGCCACGCCCACGCCCATCGTCGAGCCGTAGACGATGGAGGTAACGCCGTCGATCGTGGCTTTGGCATAGAGCGTCGAGTGGTCGCCGGTGAGGCCGGAATCCAGCGCCCCCATGATCGCCATTGCGCCCACGCAGAAGAGAAGCGAGGCATTCACGAAGCCTTCGGAAATGGAGGCCTTTGACTGCTTTTTGGCAAAGCGCCGCTCTACCCAGTCGCCGAGCGCGTAAATGCGTCCGTCGAGGTCAAGCAGCTCACCGACAATGACGCCGAGCACGATGGAGAGAATGGCGACGAGCATATCGCTGCCTGCCAGCATTCCCTCCACGCCGATGTAGAGCACACACAGGGCGATGCCTTTTACGATGGCGGCATTGAAGCGCTCGGGGATAAAGCGGCCGAGCGTTATGCCGACGAAGCAGCCGGCGAAGATGGCGAGCATATTGACAAGGCTTCCGAGCAGCATCATTTGACCTCCTCCTTTGCGCGGCGCACGAGGTCGAGCACGGCTTCGCCGCCCATCATCAGTCCGCCGCAGCCGGGGACCCAGGTAAGGCTTGCCGGTACGCTGCGCCGCCCGGGCGGGGGCGCTTCCTTCTGCTCCGTTGCGGCGGGCAGCTCGGGGGAGAAGAGCACGCGCGTGTGCAGGATGCCGCGCGCCTTGAGCTCCTTTCGCATCACGCGCGCGAGCGGGCAGCCGTAGGTCTTGGAGATGTCCGTGATCTGAAGCTGTGAGGAGTCGAGCTTGTTGCCCGTGCCGAGCGCGGAGAGAATGGGGATGCCGCGTGCAAGCGCGGTCTCGATCAGGTCGAGCTTGCAGGAGACAAGGTCGATGCAGTCGAGGATGTAGTCGTATTTCGCGTCGAAGAAGCGCTCGCGGCCCGCGGCCTCGTAGCGTCCCACGATGGGATGGATGACGACCGCGGGGTTGATGTCGCGGCAGCGCGCGGCGATGGCCTCCGCCTTGCTCTGCCCAAGCGTGGAGTGCAGCGCCTCGAGCTGGCGGTTGAGGTTCGTCAGCGCCACGGTGTCGTCGTCGATGAGCGTCAGCTCGCCCACGCCAGAGCGCACCAGCGCCTCGACCGCGTAGCTGCCCACGCCGCCGAGACCGAACACGGCGACGTGGCTGCGGCGCAGAGCGTCCATGCCGTCCGCGCCGAGCACCATTTCGGTGCGTAAGAATTGATTTTCCATAGGTATTCCTCTTGAAAAAGCAGGGACCGGCAGCCTTGCCGGTCCCTGCCGCGTTGCGGATGTGCTCAGCCGACGTACTCGATGGCGTCGAGCTGCTCGGCGGTCACGCCGTCGGTGATGGCGTCATACCAGTCGTTCACGGCGCTGCTTTTGAGCGTGTTGGTGGCCTTGTACTCCCAGTAGGGAAGGGGGTTGGTCTCCACAAAGTACATCACATGGAAGCCGTAGTCGCTCCTGATGATGTCTGTATCGCCGCTCTGACGGCTGGGATCGAAGCTCCAATCCTCAAAGGGCTGGACATACGCGCCCTTGCGCATATTGCTCACAAGGCCGCCGTTGGAGGCGGTGCCGCTGTCGGTGGACTTGGTGGAGGCGAGGGCGGCGAAATCGCTCTCGGTGGCGTCGCCGGCCTTGAAGTCGGCAAGGATCTCCTCTGCGGTCGCCTCGTCCTCAACGAGGATGTGGCGGACGGTGACGGGGTGATAGTCGTTGCGGCTGCGGGAGTGGAAGAGAACGGCGACATAACCGCTGCTCTGCTCGGCGACCGTGGTATCGCCCTCCGCGCGGTCGGCGGCAAACGCCCAAGTGAGCATATTGCTCGTCACGCTGCGGTCGGCGTGCGCGAGGTGCGTATAGGTGCCGTCGCCGGCGCTCTCCTCAAAGCTCCTGCCCTCCGCGTAGGCGGCGAGGACGGCCTCGGCCTTCGCCTTGGCTTCCTCCATCGCGGCGGACTTCTCCGCGTCGGTGGCGTCGCTCGAAAGGCCGGTCGTGAAGGAGACGTACTCGATGTCCACGCTGCAATAGGCGTCGGGATCCTCGTCATAGGCGGCCTGCAGGTCGGCGGCGGAGTAGGTCAGGCTGTCGGAATAGCTCTGCTGGTAGGCGCTCGCGAGCGCGTTGCGGCGGACGCAGCGGACAAAGGCCTCCTCGGTCATGTACTTGCCGAACATCGCGGTGAGATACTGCGCGCGGGTCGCGCCGCTGTAGGAGGCATAGAGGTCGACCATGGACAGATTGCTCTGCTCGGCGGAGTCCATCTGCTCGGCGCCGTCAAAGCCGGCAGCCTCGGCGGCGTGGGCGACGGCAACGCTCTCCTTCATGTAGTCCAGCGCGGACTCCAGAAAGTAGTCGTGCCAGGTCTTACCCTCGGTGTACTGCTGCTCGCGGGCGCTCTTGCTGCTGTCGAAGCCGAAGGAGCTGCCGTTGTTGGCGAAGGTGTTGTAAATGCTGCCATAGTAATAAGCCACATCGTTGACGCTGAAGTCCTCGCCGTCGATGGTCACGGCGCTCTCCGCGCCGATGCGGGCAGTCTCCTTGGCCTCGTTGCCCGCCTGGATGCGGCCGGAGGCGAAGAGCACCACGCCGAGCAGCACAAAGGCGACGATGACGGCGGTATAGATGCGGGTGGAGCGGCGCTCCTTTGCCTTCTCCTCGGCCTCGCGGGCCTTGCGGGGATCGACGTAGCCGGATTCGTTCAGCTCCTGACGAGCCTTCTTTTCTCTCGATGCACTCATGGTCAATGGTTTCCTTTCAAATTGCTGTTTGTGATAAAAGTCTACCGCGCAGAGCGCCGGAACGGCGCCGCGGGGTGGGAGAATTTACTTCGTGCCGAAAATGCGGTCGCCCGCGATTTCGCGCCGATGCGCGGCGCGAAACCCCTGCGGGGATCAAAACCGCAGGCCGATGACTCGCCCTGCGGCAAGGTTTTGCTGCGCAAAACGCTTGAACGCGCCTTCCGGCGCGGACGGCGCCGCGGGGTGGGAGAATTTACTTCGTGCCGAAAATGCGGTCGCCCGCGTCGCCGAGACCCGGGACGATGTAGCCGTGCTCGTTGAGGTGGTCGTCGAGCGCGCCGGCGTAGATCTCCACGTCGGGATAGAGCTTTTGAATGTGCTCAATGCCCTCGGGAGCGGCGACGAGCACCATGAGCTTGATGTGCTTGCAGCCGCGCTTCTTCATCTCGCCGATGGCCTCGGCGGCGCTGCCGCCGGTGGCGAGCATGGGATCGACGATCAGCACGTCGCGCTCGGCCACGTCCTTGGGCATCTTGCAGAAGTAGGGATGGGGCTCGAGCGTTTCTTCATCGCGGTACATGCCGATGTGGCCCACGCGCGCGGAGGGGACCATGCGCAGCACGCCGTCGACCAGACCGAGACCGGCACGGAGGATGGGGACGACCACGAACTTGCGGCCGGCAAGGGTGGGGGCGTCCATCTCGCAGATGGGCGTTTCAATGTGCTTGGTGGTGAGCGGAAGATCGCGGGTCGCCTCGTAGGTGATGAGCATACCGATCTCGCTGACCAGCTCGCGGAAATCCTTGACGCTGGTGTTCTTGTCGCGCATGATCGTCAGCTTGTGGGCTACGAGGGGATGGTCCATGATGTGTACCTTGCTGCCAAATTTCGATTCCATTGCTTCGTCCTCCGTAAACTATATATTTATTTTTGGGTTGCTTCCTGCTGTAATCTTGCGTTGCGCTCGCGCTCGGCCTGCGAAATGCGCAGGTAGACCGGCGCAAGCTCCTGCGCGCTCACCGGCGTGCCGTGCTCCGCGGCGAGGCCGACGCCTACGGCGTTCTGATAGAGCAGCTGCGCGGGAGCCAGCTCGCTCTCTACGCCGAGCTGCGCGAGCCCGTCGCGGCAGAGCCGCCCGCCGTCGCCGAGCACGAGAAGGCGGCGCGTTTCGCCTCGCAGCTCCTCCGCCAGCTCCACGACCGCGATGGCGCGGTCGGGCGTGAGGCGGGTGAGGACGCCGTTTTTCGCTTCAAAGAGCGCGTTGTAGACCTGATCGCGCCGCGCGTCCATCGCGCAGACGAGCAGACCGTCCATGTGGGCGAGATTCTGCGCCATCGCCTCGAGCGTGGAAACGCCAAAGCACGGCTTGTCCGCTGCCCAGGCGAGGCCCTTGACCGCGGCGATGCCGATGCGCAGGCCCGTGAACGAGCCGGGACCGGCGGCCACGGCGACCGCATCCATGTCGCCGAGCGTCAGCTCGGCGTTTTTGAGCATGGCGTCCACCATCGGCATCAGCGTGCGCGAGTGGGTGAGGCCGGTGCACTGATAGGCATAGGCCAGCGGCGCGCCGTTTTCGACCACTGCGGTCGAAACGGACTTCGCCGAGGTCTCGAGCGCGAGAATTTTCATAAGCCGTCCACCCCCGTGATGGTGATGACGCGCCAGCCGTCGTGCTGCGCGCCGCGCCGGAAGTCGATGCGCACGGTGGAACCGTCGAAGGCGTCCTCCGCCCGCTCGCTCCACTCGACGGCGCACACGCCGCCGCGCGCGAGGTAATCCTCCCAGCCGATGTCAAACAGCTCGTCTGACGAGCCGAGGCGGTAGAGGTCAAAGTGGAACAGGGGAATATCCCCCTCGTATTCGTTGACGATGGTGAAGGTGGGACTGGTGACGCGGCCACGGCAGCCGAGACCGCGGGCAAGCCCGCGGGTGAAGGCGGTCTTTCCCATGCCGAGCTCGCCGGTGTAGGCGATGACGGTCCCGCGCGGCAGTTTGCGGGCGACCTGCTCGCCGAGCTGCTCGGTCTCCTGCTCACTGTGTGAAAGATGCTCCACGGCAAATGCCCCCTTTCGACCCATTCTAAAGGTACAGTATAGCACACCGCAGCGCGATGCGCAATTCCTTTTTGCATGAACAGAGTGTAAACAGTGGAAGAAAGAAAAACGCGCGGTTTACAGACAGGCGGAATCGTGCTATACTGATACATCATTCCGAGAATTTTCGGCAGAGGAGGGAAGAACCGATGGGACGAGTGCGGGAAACGCTGCATGACGCGCTGCGCCAGACCGACGCGGTGTTGCTCGCGCTGTGCGTGGCCTCGACGCTCTACGGCATGGTGCTCATCGCCAGCGCGACAAGCTTTCGCGGCACGCTCAAGTACGTTGCCGTGCAGGGCCTCGGCCTGCTCATCGGGCTGGTGCTCTACTTTTTCCTCTCGAGCATCGACATATTCGAGCTGGCGAAGCAATGGAAGTGGCTGCTGGGCTTCAACGTCGGCTTTCTCCTGCTGCTGCTCACGCCCTTCGGCCAGTCGAGCGGCGGCAACCGCGCGTGGCTCGGCGTGAACAGCATCGGCAAAAAGCTCGGCGTCGATTTTCTGCGCCATTTCCCCATCACGGTGCAGCCGGCAGAGGTCGTGAAGGTCTTTTTCATCGTTTTGCTCGCCTATCAGCTTGCGCTGCTGAAGGATAGGCGAGACCTTGTGCGCTTTGAAAACGTCATTCAGCCGACGGCGCATACCGCCTTTATGGTGGGACTGATCGTCGTCATCTCCGGTGACGCGGGCAGCGCGCTGGTGTATCTCTTCATCTTCATCTGCATGGTCTTTGCCGCGGGCATGGCAAAGCGCTGGCTGGCGCTGGGCATTGGCGGCGGCGCGGCGGCGTTCCTTGCCGTGTGGCAGCTGGACCTGCTGCCGGGCTATATGCGCGATCGCTTCCTTGCTGTCCTCGACCACAGCTATCAGCCCGATGACGCGGGCTTTCAGCAGACGCGTGGACTGATGGCGCTCGGCTCGGGCGAGCTGACCGGACAGGGACTGTTCCACGGCGCGCAGACGCAGTCGTCTAATGTGTGGAGCATCCCCGAGCGGCAGACGGACTTCATTTTCTCCGTCTGCGGCGAGGAGCTGGGCTTCCTCGGCTGCGCGCTTATCATCGTGCTGCTGCTCGCCATCGTGGTGCGCTGCCTGCTCGTCGCGCGCGACGCGGCGACGCCGATGGAGAGCTACGTCTGCGTGGGCATGGCGGGTATGCTCATTTTCCAGACCATCGCGAACATCGGCATGTGCCTGTTCCTGATGCCGGTCATCGGTCTGACGCTGCCGTTTTTCAGCTACGGTGGCTCGTCCATCGTCACGCTCTTCGCCGCCATGGGCATCGTCTCGGGCGTGAAAAAGCGCTCGCGGCCCGAGTGGCTGACCAACTGAAAAATTTGAAAAGGGAAGCGTCCGTGCCGCGGACGTTTCCCTTTTTGCATAAAGCTCCCTTTTTCACAAAGAATAACCGTACCACACTGAAAAAGGGAGGAACCGATTTTGAATACCGATAAGAACAGAGAGCTTTTGTGGCGCACGGTACCGTTTGTCATGGCGATGCTGCTGCTCGCGCTCACGGGCATTCCCGCCTCGGCCATCTTCGGACGGGAGAAGGCGGCGCCTGCGGCGGACGCGGGCGCGCCCATCGCGCAGAGCATCGACGTGCGTGTCTACCGCGGCATCCCCTACACCGGCACGCTCGCCGCCATCGACCGTGAGGGCGGCGAGGTGAGCTTCGCCATTGCCGAGCAGCCGTCCAAGGGCACCGTGACGCTCGACGGCGAGACCTTTGTCTACACCAGCGCGAAGAACAAGACCGGCGCGGACCGTTTCACCTACACCGCGACCGACGCCGCGGGCAGCACCTCGGCCCCCGCGGAGGTGCGCATCACCATCGCGCGCGCCAAATGCGGCGTGACCTATGACGACATGGCGGAGAGCGCTGCCTACACCGCGGCGGTGGACCTGGCGGAGCACGGCGTGTTCGTCGGCGCGCAGGTCGGCAGCCGGCGCTTCTTTGAGCCGGACCGCGCCGTCAGCCGCGGCGAGTTCGTAACCATGGCGCTCGCCTGCGCGGGCATTCCTGCGGGCGACCTCATGATGACGGGCTTCTGTGACGACGCGGAGATCCCGACCTGGGCGAAGGGCAGCGCGGTCAGCGCCCTGCAATGCGGTCTGATCCGCGGCGTGGGCACGGAGGGCGGCATGGCCTTCTGCGCGGACGAGGGCGTGACGCTCTCGGAGGCGGCGACGGTGCTCAACCGTCTTTTGCGCGTGACGGACGTGGACCTTTCCGACTACGACGCGGGCAGCGCCGACGCGTGGAGCGCACAGGCGGTGGCGAATCTTGAGTCCGTCCGCGTGATCGAAAGCGGCAGCTTCTCCGCGGGCGACTGGCAGCGCCCGCTCACGCGCGGCGAGGCCGCGCAGCTCCTCTCCGCGGCGATGACGCTCGCGGAGAAGAAGCAGGAGAGCGCGGGACTTCTTTCGGGCTTATTCAAATGACACGGAGAAAGGCGGCGGAAGGCCGCCTTTCTTTTGCTTGTAATTCGCGCGGCGTTGTGCTAAAGTATATTCTGATAAAATAGAATTGGTATATAGTTTTCGCAAATTCGGGAGGATAAAAAGCTATGCGTATCGTTGTTTTGGCAGGCGGACTGAGTATGGAGCGCAATGTGTCGCTTTCAAGCGGCACGCGCATCTGCCGCGCCCTGCGTGAGCGCGGCCATCAGGCTGTGCTGGTGGATATGTTTTTGGGGCTTGAGGGCTATGCGGGCACGACGGAGAGCATTTTTGACGCGCCGGACGGCCTGTGCGGCGATTTTTCCGTCGCCCGTGAGGAGCCGGATCTCGACGCCGTCCGCGCGAGCCGGAAGGACAAGAGCGAAAATATTTTCGGCAAGGACGTTCTGCGCGTCTGCGCCATGGCGGACGTCGTGTTCATCGCGCTCCACGGCACCTGCGGCGAGGACGGACGGGTGCAGGCGGCCTTCGACCTGCTCGGCATCCCCTACACCGGCTCGGGCTACCTCGGCAGCGCCATCGCCATGGACAAGGACCTCACCAAGCGCCTCGTCGCGCCCTACGTCACCACTGCGAAATGGCGCGCGCTGAAGTACACGGCGGACGAGATCGACGCCATCGCCGACGAAACGGAGCTGCCCTGCGTCGTCAAGCCCAACGCCAACGGCTCGTCCATCGGCGTGACCATCGCGCACACGCGCGGCGAGGTCGCCGCTGCGCTGACCGAGTGCCTGCGCTTCGGCGCGCAGGTCGTCATCGAGCAGTACATCCACGGCCGGGAGCTGCAGGTCGGCATTCTCGACGGCAAGGCGCTGCCCGCCATCGAGATCATTCCCAAGACCGGCTTTTATGATTACGCCAACAAGTATCAGGCGGGAGCCGCCGAGGATGTCTGCCCCGCGCCCATTCCCGCGGAATGGGAGGAAAAGCTCCGCAGTGCGACCGAGACCGTGTTCCGCGTGCTGGAGCTGAGCGTCTATTCCCGCGCGGACTTTATCGTCACCGAGGACGGCACGCCCTATTTCCTGGAGATCAACACCCTGCCGGGCATGACGCCGACCTCGCTCGTGCCGCAGGAGGCCGCCGCCGTCGGCATCGGCTACGGCGAGCTGTGCGAGCGCATCGTGATAAGCTCCCTGCGGGCGCGGAAGGAGGGGAGAGCATGAGAAGGCTGACCGTTTCCGAGCTGCTGACCGCCACGGGCGGAACACTTCTCGCGGGCGGTGAGAGCGCCGCCGTGACCTCCGTTTCCACCGACAGCCGCAAGGCAGGCGAGGGCGCGCTCTTTATCCCGCTCACCGGCGAGCGCTTCGACGGACACGACTACATCGACAAGGCGCTCGCGCTCGGCGCGGCGGGCTGCCTGTGCGCGAGGACGCCCGCGGCGTTCCTGCCCGATAAATTCTACATCGCCGTCCCCGATACGCGCCTTGCGCTCAAAGCGCTCGCATCGTGGTACCGCGGGCAGTTTGACATCCCCGTTGTCCAGATAACCGGCTCGGTCGGCAAGACCACGACGAAGGAAATGATCGCCTCGGTCGTGTCGCAGAGGTACCGCACGCTCAAAACGGCGGAGAACTTTAACAACGACATCGGCACGCCGCTCACGCTCCTCGGCTTGGACGACACCTGTGAGGCCACCGTCATCGAGACCGGCATGGATCATTTCGGTGAGATCCGCTATCTCGGCGAGATGGTGCGCCCGCACATCGCCGTCATCACGAACATCGGCGACGCGCATATCGAGTTTTTAGGCTCGCGCGAGGGCATTCTGAAGGCTAAGAGCGAGATCTTTGAAAACCTCGACGCCGACGGCGTCGCCATCCTCAACGGCGACGACGCGCTGCTCGACACGGTAGCCCTCCCGCAGCGCATCGTCCGCTGCGGCGAGAGTGCGCACGCGGACGTCCGCGTTTCCGCGCTGCGTGACCGCGGCATTGACGGCATCGCCTGCACCGTGACCACCGAGCGCGCAGAGTATCAGCTCAATATCCCCGCCCCCGGGCGGCACATGATCTACGCCGCGTCGCTCGCGGTCGCGGTCGGTGAGGAGCTGGGTCTGTCGGTCCCCGAGATCGAGCGCGGCGTCGCGCTCTATGAGCCCGCCGGCTCGCGGATGCGCGTCCACCGCCTCAGCGGCGACCGCCGCCTGCTCGACGACTGCTACAACGCCAACCCGCAGTCCATGTCCGCAGCGCTGCGCGTGCTTGCGGCGAGCGAGGGAAAGAAGATCGCCGTGCTCGGCGACATGAAGGAACTCGGCGAGCTGACGGAGTCCGCGCACCGTGCGATGGGCGAGCTGTGCGCTCTGCTCGGCATCGACCGCGTCATCGCTGTCGGTGAGTACGCCCGCGGCATCGCGGACGCCGCGCACGAGAGCGCCGAGTGGTATCCCGACGCGGAGAGCGCGGTCGATGCGGCGAGAGCTGCGTTCACGGAGGGCAGCGTCCTGCTGTGCAAGGCGTCGCACTCCATGCACTTAGAGAAGATCGTAGAGGAATTGCTCAAGACAACATGATCGAGATCAGCGTAACGGGACTTCAAAAGTCCTTTGATTTGGAAAAGAAAATACTGGACGGACTGACCTTTCAGATCAACTCCGGCGAGCGTGTCGGTCTGCTCGGCAAGAACGGCGCGGGCAAGACGACACTCTTTCGCATCCTCACGGGCGAGATCGACTACGACGCCGGAGAGGTCGCCATCGCGTCGGACCGCCGCGTCGGGCTGATCTCGCAGATACCGGTCTACCCGGCGGGCTATACGGTGGAGGACGTGCTGCAATCCGCCTTCGAGCGCATGAGGCGCATGGCCGACGAGATGGAGCATCTCTCCGCGCAGATGGCGAAGGGCGACGAATCCGAGGAGACGCTGCGCCGCTACGGCGAGCTGTCCGCCCGCTTTGAGGGCCTCGGCGGCTACGACACCGCCACCGCCGTCAATAAGGTGGCCAACGGCCTGTCCATTCCCGCGGATATGCGCACGCGGCTGTTCGACACGCTCTCCGGCGGCGAAAAGACGCGCGTGAACCTCGGCCGCCTGATTTTGGAGGACACGGACATTCTGCTGCTCGACGAGCCGACGAACCACCTCGACCTCCACGCCATCGAGTGGCTGGAGGAATACCTTGCCTCGTTCAAGGGCACGGTCGTCGCCATCTCGCACGACCGCTATTTCCTCGACCGCACCATCACCCGCGTCATCGAGATTCTGGACGGCCACGCGGAGTTCTACAACGGCAACTACAGCTTCTACGCCGTGGAGAAGGAGCGCCGCTATCTGGAGAAAATGCGGCAGTATGAGAAGGAGCAGGCCAAGATCAGGCAGCTCGAGGCCGCAGCGGACAAGCTGCACCTGTGGGCGTTCATGGGCAACGACGCGCTGCACAAGCGCGCGTTTTCGATGGAAAAGCGCATCGAGCGGATGCGCACGACGGACAAGCCCACGCGCGAGAAGAAGATGACCGCGCAGTTCCGGAGCAGCGAATTTCTCGGCGACGAGGTGCTGACGCTCAAGGGCGTCGGCAAGTCCTTCGGCGAGCGGACGCTGTTCTCCGGCGTGGACCTCAAGGTCGCCGGCGGCGAGCGCATCGCGCTCATCGGCGACAACGGCACGGGAAAATCCACGCTCATCAAGATGATCATGGGCGAGGAGTACCCCGACGAGGGCCGCATCAAGCTCGGCCCCTCGACGAAGATCGCCTACCTGCCGCAGATCATTCACTTCGACGTGCCGCAGCGCAATCTTGTGGACACGATGCTTTATTCCAAGCGGGACATCACGCCGCAGAAGGCGCGCGACCGTCTGGCGGCGTTCCACTTTCGCGGGGAGGATGTGTTCAAGTCTGTTTCCGTGCTCTCCGGCGGCGAGCAGAGCCGCCTGCGGCTGTGTATGCTGATGGACGACGAGGTGAACTTTCTCATTCTCGACGAGCCGACCAACCACCTCGACATCGCCTCGCGCGAGTGGATCGAGGAGGCGGTGGAGGCCTTCGACGGGACGCTGCTGTTCGTCAGCCACGACCGCTACTTCATCAACCGCTTCGCCACCCGCGTCTGGGAGCTGGAGGAGCAGAGGATCACCGACTACCCGATGGGCTTCGCCCGCTACCGAAAAATAAAGGCGGAGCAGCCGGCGAAAAAGGAAGAGCCGGAAAAGACAGTAAAGGAAAAGAGCCTTACGGAAAAGCCGCCGCGCGGCAATAAAAATCAGCAGGCGGCACGCCGCCAGCTGACCATCTGCGAGCGCGAGATCGCGCAGCAGGAGGAGGCGCTCGCCGCGCTGGACGCGCGGCTGGAGGAAGCCGCGTCCGACTATGAGAAATACAGCGCGCTCTACGCCGAAAAGGAGGCGCAGGAGCAGAAGCTCACAGAGCTGATGGAGCGCTGGGAGGCGCTCGCCGCCGAGGCGGGCGAATAGGAAAGAGAGAAGCGGCAGGGACGAAAACGCGCGAGCGGGGAGGTCGGGACATGAGAGAAAAATGGAAGGCGCTCACAAAGCGGGAGCGGCGGCTGTTTGCGGCGGCGCTCGTTTTCCTCGCGCTGGCGGTGCTGCTGCGCTTCGTTCCGGGACTGCGCTTTTCCGCCCTCCTCTGCCTGTGTGCCGCGGCGGTGCTGTTCGTGCTTTTCATGCTGGAGTGCGCCGCACGGCGCGGCAGCCGCGCGGCGGTGTGGGGCAGACGGGTCCTGCTCGCGCTGCTCGCCGCAGGCTTCGTCCTCTTTGCCGCGTTGGAGACAATGGTCATTCGCGGCTCGCTTGCGGAGAAAACAGACGAACCGGTGAGCGCGGTCATCGTGCTCGGCGCGGGCGTGAACGGCGAAACGCCGTCGCTCACGCTGCGCACGCGCATCGACGCCGCGGCAGCCTATCTGGAGGAGCACCCCGACGTGCCGGTGATCCTCTCCGGCGGACAGGGGCCGGGCGAGGCCATCACCGAGGCCGAGTGTATGCGCCGCGCGCTGGTGCGCCGCGGCGCGGACGAGAGCCGGCTGTACCCGGAGGAGCGCTCCACCAGCACGCAGGAGAACCTGCGCTACTCGCGGGCGATACTCGAGGAGCTGGGCGTTGATCCGGCGCGTCGCGTCGCCATCGTCACCTCGGACTTTCACCTCTGCCGCGCGCGGCTGATGTGGGGCGGCGATACCGCCGCCGTGCCGGCGCATCTGCCCTCCACGCTCTACTTTCAATGCCTGACCGTCAATTACTTTATCCGCGAGGCCTTCGGCCTTGCCGCCTATTTTGTCTACGGAGGTTAACGATGAACAAGGATATTCTGTGCTTGTATTACTCCCGCACGGGACACACAAAATTTGCCATGGAGGAGATCGCTGCCGCGCTTGACTGCGAGTGCGTGGAGATGCGCGACCGCGTGGACCGCGACGGTGCCATCGGCTGGCTGCGTTGCGGACTGGACGCCATGCGCCGCCGTACCCGCGCGATGGAGCCGTTTGATACGCGCCGCGCCTTACAGGACTACCGGCTCGTCATTCTCGGCACGCCCATCTGGGCGGGACGCTGCTCGAGCATCGCGCGCGGCTTTCTCAAGCGCCGCGGGCTGGAGGTGCAGAACATCGCCTATGTCGTCGTCCACGGCAGCGAGGAGCTGTATAAGGATGTGTGCGACCAGATGGACCAGTACGTCGACCACCCTCACGTGGCGGACGTCTCGCTGCGCATCGGCTCGGCGGGCTATCACTTCTGGCGCGACGAGTTCATCCGCAATGTGACGAGCTACATGACGGCGGAGAACTGAAGCAATGTGGGAGAAGCTGGAACAGATCGCGCGCCGCTGCGCGGAGATCGGAGAGCTGCTGACCGTGCCGGAGATCTACGGCGACGCGAAGGAGCTGCGGAGGCTCACGCAGGAGCAGAAGGAGCTTGAGCCGGTCGCGCAGTGCTACGAGGACTATCGCCGCGCGGAGCGGACCATCGCCGAGGCGACGGAGCTGCTCTCCGATGCCGAGCTGCGCGACATGGCGCAGGAGGAGCTGCGGCAGGCGAAGGCGGACAAGGAGCGGCTTTATGAGGAGCTGCGCGTGCTGCTCCTGCCGCGCGACCCGAACGACGGAAAAAACGTCATCATGGAGCTGCGCGGCGGCGTGGGCGGCGAGGAGAGCGCGCTCTTCGCGGCGGACCTCTACCGTATGTACTCCATGTACGCCGAAAAGCACGGCTGGAAGATCGAGCTTTTGAACTACAACGACACGGAGCTGGGCGGTGTAAAGGAAGCTGACTTTATCCTAAACGGCGCGGGTGCGTGGTCAAGACTGAAGTTTGAAAGCGGTGTCCACCGCGTGCAGCGCGTGCCGGAGACGGAGAGCGGCGGGCGCGTCCACACCTCCACCGCCACGGTCGCGGTGCTGCCGGAGATGGAGGAGGTCGACGTCGACCTCCGGCCGGAGGACATCGAGATGCAGGTCTATCGCTCCTCGGGCGCGGGCGGACAGCACGTCAACAAGACGAGCTCCGCCGTGCGGCTGATCCACAAGCCGACGGGAATCGTCGTGGCGTGTCAGGAGGAGCGTTCGCAGGTGCAGAACCGCGCGAAGTGTATGCAGATGCTTGCGAGCAAGCTCTATGAAATGGAGCGTGAGCGTGTGGAGAGCGCCGTGACGAACGAGCGCCGCGCGCAGGTCGGCACCGGGATGCGCAACGAGCGCATCCGTACCTACAACTTCCCGCAGAACCGCGTCACCGACCACCGCCTGACGGGGGACAACAAGAATTTCAACATCGACGCCGTCATCAACGGCGACCTTGACCCGATCATTGACGCGCTGACCATGCAGGCGCAGGCAGAAAAGCTGCGCGAGAGCACGGAGAGCTGAGCGCTTCAGACGCACAGAAGGGGGAACCTTTTTGAACACCCGATACTTTACCATCACCGATCCTGCGCGGGAGAGCGCGGCGGTCGAACAGGCCGCGGACATTCTGCGCTGCGGCGGGCTGCTCGCCATCCCGACCGAGACGGTCTATGGCCTCGGCGCGGACGGACTGAACGCGGACGCCGTGCGGCACATTTTTGAGGCCAAGGGCCGCCCGCAGGATAACCCGCTCATCCTGCACATCCCCGACGCGAGCTGGCTCGCGCGCTACTGCAAGGACGTGCCGGAGACGGCGTACCGCCTTGCCGGGCGTTTCTGGCCCGGGCCGCTGACGATGATACTGCCGAAGGCGGACTGCGTGCCGCTCGTCACCACCGGCGGGCTGGACACCGTCGGGATGCGCTGCCCCGATCACGCGGTGACGCGCGCGATCATCGCGGCCGCAGGCGTTCCGGTCGCCGCGCCGAGCGCCAACACCTCGGGCCGCCCGAGCTGTACGACCGCCGCGCACGTCCGCGAGGACATGGACGGCAGGATCGACGGCGTGGTGGACGGCGGGCCCTGCCGCGTGGGTGTGGAATCGACCATCATCGACTTGACCTGCACGCCGCCGCGCCTGCTGCGCCCGGGCGGACTGCCGCTCGAGGAGCTGCGCGCCGTGCTCGGCGAGGTGGCGGTGGATAAGGCGGTCACGCAGCAGATGGCGGCGGGGGAGAGGCCCCGCGCACCGGGCATGAAGTACCGCCATTATGCGCCGAAGGCTCCCGTCACGGTCGTCACCGGCTCGCCCCGTGCGAGCGCGCGGCGGCTGCTTGCCGAGATCGGCGCGCGGGACGGCGTGATCTGCTTCGACGAGTTCGCGCCGCTCTTCGCGGGACACATCGTTCACCGGCTCGGCGCGAGCGGCGACAAGCTCGCGCAGTCGCAGCACGTTTTTGATGCGCTGCGCACCTTCGACGCGACCGACGTACCCGCCATCTGGGCGCAGTGTCCCGACAGCGCGGGGCTTGGCCTCGCTGTCGGCAACCGGCTGAAAAAGGCCGCCGGCTTCCACACGGAGGAGGCGGACGGCGCCTTTGTCCTCGGCATCACCGGCGGCACCGGCGCGGGCAAGACGACGCTGCTGCGCGCGCTGGAAAGGCGCGGCGCGCTGGTGCTCGACTGTGACGCGGTGTACCACGAAATGCTCCGGACCGACGCGCCGCTGTGCGCCGACCTGACCGCTGCGTTCGGCGATGTATTTGCCCCCGACGGCGGATTGGACCGGCAAAAGCTGGGCAATATAGTTTTCGGCGACGCCGGCGCGCTTGCGCAACTCGACACCATCATCTTCCGCCATCTGCCCCGCGCGCTCGCGCGGCGCATGGAGAAAAGCGGCGCGCGGCTCATCGCGCTCGACGCCATCAAGCTCGTGGAGAGCGGCCTCGGCGCGCTCTGCGACGTGACCGTCGCGGTCACCGCGCCGGAGGAGGTGCGCGTGCGCCGCATCATGACGCGCGACGGCATCTCCGAGGACTACGCCCGCGCCCGTGTGCGTGCGCAGCGCAGCGAGGAGGCGTTCCGCGCGGACTGCGACGCGGTCTTTGAAAACAACTACCCGACTCCCGCGCAGGCTGCGTTTGCCGCGGAGGAGTTTCTGGATACCATTATTAAAAAATCCAAGGAGGAATGAACCATGGCAGAGAAGAAAAAGAACGAGTGGGCGGAGAAGCTCGCTTATGCGCCCAAGAACGGCTATGAGCGCCTGAGCGCTGAGGAGGAGCAGGCGATGCACGCCTACTGCGAGGACTACAAGGATTTCCTTGACCACGGCAAGACCGAGCGGCTGTGTGTGGAGCACTGCATCGAGCTGGCGGCCGCGCGCGGCTTCGTGCCCTACGAGAAGGGCATGGCGCTCAAGACGGGCGACAAGGTCTACTATAACAACAGGGGTAAAGCAATTATGCTTGCCGTCATCGGCGAGCAGGACCTCAGCCACGGCGCGAACATCGGCGCGGCGCACACCGACGCGCCCCGCCTGGACCTCAAGCCCCGCCCGCTCTACGAGGAAGCCGAGATGGCCTATCTCAAGACGCACCACTACGGCGGCATCCGCAAGTACCACTGGGTGACCATCCCGCTCGAGCTGCACGGCGTGGTCGTGCGCGGCGACGGCTCCACGGTCGCCGTCCACATCGGCGCGGACGAGGGCGACCCGCAGTTCATCATCAACGATCTGCTGCCGCACCTCGGCCGTGAGCAGGGCAAAAAGCCGCTCAACGAGGCCATTCCCAGCGAGAGCCTGAACCTGCTCGTCGGCGGCCGTCCGCTCGCGGGCGAGGACTGCTCGGACCGCTTCAAGCTCAACGTCCTCAAGCTCCTCAATGAGAAGTACGGCATCGTGGAGGAGGACCTCATCTCCGCCGAGCTGGAGGTCGTGCCCGCCGGCAAGGCGCGCGACATCGGCTTCGACCGCAGCTTCATCGCCTCCTACGGCCACGACGACCGCGTGTGCGCCTACGCGGAGCTTGCGGGCATCTTCGACGCGAAAAGCCCGAAGCGCACCGCCGTGTGCATCTTCGCGGACAAGGAGGAGATCGGCTCCGAGGGCGTTTCCGGTATGCTTTCGCAGGCTTTCGACAAGTTCATGGCGGACCTGTGCGAGGCGCAGGGCGTCGCGCTGCGCGACTGCCTGGCAAACTCCTTCTGCCTGAGTGCGGATGTGACCGCCGCCTACGACCCGAACTTTGCCGACGTGTACGATAAGCGCAACGCCGCCTTTGTCAACTACGGCGTGGGTCTTTGCAAGTACACCGGCGCGGGCGGCAAGTCCGGTGCCTCCGACGCCTCTGCCGAGGTCGTGGGCCGCGTGCGTAAGCTGCTCAACGACAACGGCGTGTTCTGGCAGATGGCCGAGCTCGGCAAGACGGACGCGGGCGGCGGCGGCACGGTCGCCAAGTTCATGGCGCAGCGCAACATCGACACGCTCGACGCGGGCGTTCCCGTGCTCTCCATGCACGCGCCCTACGAGACGGTCGCCAAGCTCGACTGCTATATGACCTACAAGACCATGCGTGTGATCTTTGAGCAGAATTGACGAAAAAACGGCAGGGGAACCACCCTGCCGTTGTCATGCTGTTAGGTTAATGTAAAGAATCTGTAACTTTGCTTGTTTCCGCGCTTAGAGCGTGGTACACTGAGTGTTAAGAAATACAGAAAAGGAAGTTTTGCCATGACGAAGCTCTATACCGACACCTCGGCCAATCTGCCGCTCGCGCTGCTGCGCGAGTACGATATCGCGGTCATTCCGTTTTCCTACACGGTCAACGGCGTGGCGGAGGACTACAACGAGGAGATGGACTTCGACGGCAAGGCCTTCTACGACGCCATGCGCCGGGGCGCTGAGGTCAAGACCTCGATGGTCAATCCCGCAACGGCGGCGGCGTTCTTTGAACGCGCGCTCGCGCAGGGCGACGATGTGCTCTACGTCGGTATGTCCGGCGGCATCAGCGGCACGGCGCACGCCGCCGCGCTCGCGGCGGAGGAGCTGCGGGAAAAATATCCTCACGCCAAAATCATGACCATCGACACCTACGCCGCCTCCCTCGGCGAGGGCCTGCAGGTGCTCGAGGCGGCGGAGCTGCTGCGCGCGGGCAGGAGCGTTGAGGAGGTCGGCGACCGCATTCTCGCGCGCCGCCCCCACATGTGCCAGTTCTTCACGGTGGACGATCTCAACTACCTCAAGCGCGGCGGGCGCATCTCCGGCGCGGCGGCGCTGGTCGGCTCGGTGCTCGGCATCAAGCCCATCCTGCGCGGCGACGAGACGGGCCACATCGTTTCCTGCGGCAAGGTGCGCGGGAATAAGAAGGCCTACGCCGAGCTGGCGGACTATTTCGACAAGCGCGCGCTGGATAAGACCGCGTGCATCGGCATCGCCCACGCGGACAACTGCGAGGGAACGGATTATCTGCTCGGTCTTCTGCGCGAAAGGGGCTTTACCGGCGAATGCCTCGAGGTCTACTACGAGCCGGTCACCGGCGCGCACGTCGGCCCCGGCACGGTGGCGCTCTTTTTCTACGGCACGGAAAAATAACGGGATACATAGCGGGAAAGCATACGGCGCGCCGTATGCTTTCTCATTTTTCTGCAAATCCTACCTTGTGAGAAAAGAGGAGGGATGCGCCATGACGGAACCGACAAAGCCGAATGAGAACGAGGAGCAGAGGTCTGCGCCCGAGCAGACGCCGCCCATGCAGCCCATCGTGGATATGGGAGCCGTGACCACGCGCACCGCGCGCGGCACGGTCTACTGCCTGACGGTCGTCGGGCAGATCGAGGGCCACAGCCTTCTGCCCAACACCGTGAAAACGACCAAGTACGAGCACGTTCTGCCGCTGCTCGCGGCGCTCGACGAGAGCGAGGAGATCGACGGCGTGCTGCTACTCCTCAACACCTGCGGCGGCGATGTGGAAGCGGGGCTTGCCATCGCCGAGCTGATCGCGGGCATGAGGAAGCCGACCGTTTCGCTCGTGCTCGGCGGGGGACACTCCATCGGCGTGCCGCTGGCCGTTGCGCCGAAGCGCTCGCTCATCGCGCCGAGCGCGTCCATGACCGTCCACCCCATCCGCACGAACGGAACGCTCATCGCCGCGCCGCAGACCTATCACTATTTCGACCGCCTGCAGGAGCGCATCGTGCGCTTCGTGACGAAGAACTCCGGTATATCCGAGAAAAAGCTGCTCGCGCTCATGCTGGCCGCCGAGGACATGGCCGCCGACGTCGGCAGCATCCTCTACGGCGAGGAGGCGGTGGCAGACGGCCTCATCGACCGCGTCGGCACGCTCGCCGATGCCTACGAGGAGCTTTACGCGCTCATCGCCGCATCCCGTGCGGCGACGAAGCCGCGGCGGAGACGCGCGGCGCAGGAAAAATGAAGCGAAAAGACGCCCGACGGGCGTCTTTTTTACACTCTGTTCATCATTCACTCTTGAAAAACGAGGGGGAAAATGGTATAGTACATAAGTTAAAATATGTCTTTTTCTGCCTATTTTTACTCCCTTGCACAAAGGAGATCACGGAATGTACTTAAAAGCGCTCGAAATTCAAGGATTTAAGAGCTTTCCCGATAAAACCGTATTGAACTTCGGTGAGGATATCACCGCCATCGTCGGCCCCAACGGCAGCGGCAAGTCCAACGTGTCGGACGCGATCCGTTGGGTCATGGGCGAGCAGTCGAGCAAATCGCTGCGCGGCGCGAAGATGGAGGACGTCATCTTCGGCGGCACGGAAAAGCGCAGCCAGATGGGCTTCGCGCAGGTGACGCTCGTGCTCGACAACACCGAGCACATCTTCCCCCGAATGGAGGAGAGCGAGGTCGCCGTCACCCGCCGGTATTACCGCAGCGGCGAGAGTGAATACTACATCAACAAGCAGAGCGTGCGCCTGCGTGACGTGAACGAGCTGTTCATGGATACCGGCATGGGCCGCGAGGGCTATTCCATCGTCGGTCAGGGCAAGATCGACGAGATATTGTCGGTCAAGAGCGCCGACCGCCGCGAGATCTTCGAGGAGGCGGCGGGCATCTCCAAGTTCCGCCACCGCAAGGAGGAGACGGAGCGCAAGCTCGAGCGCACGGAGGAAAACCTCGTGCGCATCAACGACAAGATCGCCGAGCTGGAGCTGCAGGTCGGGCCGCTGCGCTCGCAGGCGGAGAAGGCGAAGAAATACCTGATCCTCCGCGACGAGCTGCGCACACTGGAGATCTCCGTCTGGCTCGAAAACCTGGACAAGATCAAGACCGATTCCATCAAGCTCAACACCGACTACGCGCTTGCCCAGCAGGAGCTGGAGCGCGCGAACGCCGCGCTGGACGAGCTGTACGCCGCCTCTGAGCAGTTTGCGGAAAAGGCACACGCGAACGACATGGAGCAGGAGCGCCTGCGCACCGAGTGCGCCGAGCTGGACGCGAAGCGCAGCGAGGAGGACGCCGCTGTGGCGGTGCTGCGCACGGGCATCGAGCACAACCGCGCGAGCATCGAGCGCGTGGAGAACGACCTGCGCGACCAGTCGGGCCGCGCGGAGAGCCTGACCGCGCAGATCGCTGCGAAGCACGCGCGCATCGAGGAGCTTGCCGCGCAGGCGGCGGAGCTCGAGGAGGAGCTTCGCGCCTTCCTCGCGCAGGCGGAGGAGCTTGCCCGCACGGCCGGCGAGGCCGGCAGCGAGGTCGAGGCTCTGCGCGCGAAGGAAGCGCTGGCGGCCTCCGACGCGGCGGACTGCCGCGCGGACGTGAGCGCGATAAACGCGGGCCTTGCCGAGCTCTCCGAGCGCCGCGCGGCGCTTGAAGCGGAGAGCGAGAGCGTGGACGGTCAGCTGACCGAGAAGCGCAGGGCTGCGTCCGCGTCCCGCCGCGCCCTTGAGGAGGCGCAGGAGGAGGCCGACGCCGTGCGCAACATCATCTCCGGTCATACCCTCAAGATGGAGGGGCGCGTCAAGCGCGAGGAGACGGCGCGGCAGAAGAGCATCGACCTCACGATGGAAAAGAACAACCTCGACTCCCGCATCCACCTTCTGAGCGAGATGGAGAAGGAGTACGAGGGCTTCAATAAGGCGGTCCGTCTCATCATGCAGGCGGCGGAGAAGAACACACTGCGCGGCGTGCATGGGCCGGTCGCCAACCTGATGACGACCGACAAGCGCTATGCCGTCGCCATCGAGATCGCTCTCGGCGCGGGAATGCAGAACGTGGTCGTAGACCGCGAGGAGGACGCCAAGAGCGCCATCAACTTCTTAAAGCAGCGCGACGGCGGCCGCGCGACCTTCCTGCCGCTGACCGCCATCCGCGGCGACGTGCTGCGCGAGGCGGGCGTCGAGCGCGAGTATGGCTACGTCGGCGTCGCGTCGCAGCTCGTGCAGTTCGATAAGCGGTACGCGGAAATTTTCAACAATCTGCTCGGCCGCACCGTCGTGGTCGAGGATATGGACTGCGGCATCGCCATCGCGAGAAAGTACGGCAATCGTTTCCGCATCGTCACGCTCGACGGGCAGGTCTTGAACCGCGGCGGCAGCATGACCGGCGGCTCGGTGAGCCGCAGCGCGGGCATTTTGAGCCGCGCCAACGAGCTCAAGGAGCTGACTGCCCGGTGGGAAGCCTTAACGGAAAAGCTCGATGCCGCGCTCCGCGAGGCGGACGAGGCCAAGCGCGACCTGAACGCCGCACAGTATGAGCTGGACGTCGCGCGCGAGCAGCAGCGCGGCGCGGAGGACGCGGTGCTCCGCCTGACGGGCGAAAAGAAGCAGTACGATATGCTGCTCGAGTCGCTCCGCACGCGGGAGAGCGACATCGCCGCCGAGCTCAAGAGCATCACCGCGCGCACGGAGGAGCTGAAAAAGGCAGCCGCCGCCCGCGAGGAGGAGATCAAAAGGCACGAGGCCGAGGCCGCACGCTGCCGTGCGGAGAGCGAGGAAAAGCTCGCCGGCCAGAACGAACTCCAACGCGACAGCGCGCACCTCGGCGACGAGATCGCCGCGCGCAAGAGCGCGCTTGCGGGCTTTACCGCCGAGCGGGAGACGACCGAACGCGCGCTGGGCGACCTCGAGACGCTCGCCCAGCAGATGCGCGGCGACGAGGATGGACGCCGTGCGCTCATCGAGGACTACCGCGCGAAGATCAAGGCCGCAGAGGAGGAGATCGCGCAGCATGACGCGGTGACCGCTTCTCTGCGCGCCGACGCCGAGAAGCGCAGGGCGGAGCTGGCGGAGCTGGCGGAGGCCAAGCTGGCGCTTGAGGGCGAGCGCAGCGCGAACGACCGCAGATACCGCGAGTGCAATGAGCTGCTCTCTCAGACACAGGCCGCCGCGGGCAGGCTCGAGCAGAAGCGCGTCACCGCCGCGATGGAGGAAAAGCAGATATTGGATAAGCTCTGGGAGAGCTACGAGCTGTCCCACTCCGCGGCGCAGGAGCAGCGCATCGAGCTGGAGAGCGTGCCGAAGGCGAGCCGCCGCATCAATGAATTGAAGCGCGAGATCAACGGCCTCGGCAATGTCAACGTCGGCGCCATCGAGGAATTCGACCGCGTGAACACGCGCTATACCTACCTCACCGGGCAGCGCGACGATGTGGAAAAGGCCAAGGAGGAGCTGCTGGGCGTCATTGAGAACATCACGAGCGAGATGACGGTCATCTTCAAAGAGCAGTTCGCTCTCATCCGCGAGAGCTTTCAGGAGACCTTCCTCGAGCTCTTCGGCGGCGGCAAGGCCACGCTCGAGCTGGAGGACGAGAACGCTGTGCTCGACTGCGGCATCGAGATCAAGGTCCAGCCGCCGGGCAAGGCGCTCAAGACGCTCTCGCTGCTCTCGGGCGGCGAGAAGGCGTTCGTCGCCATCGCGCTCTACTTCGCCATTCTCAAGGTCCACCCCACGCCGTTCTGCGTGATGGACGAGATCGAGGCGGCGCTCGACGAGCCGAACGTCATCCGCGTGGCGCACTATATGCGCCGCATCTGCGACAAGACGCAGTTCATCGTCATCACCCACCGCCGCGGCACGATGGAGGCCGCCGACGTGCTCTACGGCGTGACGATGCAGGAGCGCGGCGTGAGCAAGGTGCTGACCATCAACATGAACGACATGGCGAAAGAACTGAACATCAAGGGGTAAGACGATGGGTATTTTTGCAAGGATCAAAAAGGCGTGGTACGACAGCATCATCTGGGAGACCATCGACGAGGATTTCTACGACGAGCTGGAGGAGAGCCTGATCATGGCAGACCTCGGCGCGGCGGTCGCGGCGGACACCGTGAAGGAGCTGCGTAAGGTCGTATACGAAAAGAGCATTCAGCGCGGCGACGACGTCAAGCAGGCGCTGCGCGATATTCTGGAAAAGAAGCTCGAGGTCGGCGATACGAGCCTCGACCTCTCCACAACGCCGAGCGTCGTGCTCATCATCGGCGTGAACGGCGTGGGCAAGACCACGAGCATCGGCAAGCTCGCCAACCGCTACAAAAAGCAGGGCAAGCGCGTGCTGCTGTGCGCGGCGGATACCTTTCGCGCGGCGGCGGCGGACCAGCTCGAAATTTGGGCAGACCGCGCGGGCGTGGAGATCGTGCGCAGCCGCGAGGGCGCCGATCCCGGCGCGGTGCTGTTCGACTCCCTGCAGGCGGCGAAGGCGAGAAATGTGGACGTCGTGTTCTGCGACACGGCGGGCCGCCTGCACAACAAGGCGAACCTGATGCAGGAGCTGGCAAAGCTGCGCAAGATCATCGACCGCGAAACGCCGGACGCCGCCAAGGAGACGCTGCTCGTGCTCGACGCGACCACGGGGCAGAACGGCTTGCAGCAGGCGAAGGTGTTCCGCGAGACGGCGGGCCTGACCGGCATCATTCTCACGAAGCTGGACGGAACGGCGAAGGGCGGCATCTGCGTCGCCATCGCGCAGGAGCTCGGCGTGCCGGTGAAGTTCGTCGGCCTCGGCGAGGGCATCGACGACCTGCAGCCCTTTGACGCGAAGGAGTATGTCAACGCGCTCATCTGAGAGAGAAGCCGACAGGAGGAAAGCCGTATGGAGATCACGAACATATGCCCCTATTGCGGAAAGGAAATGCGCGAGGGCGCGCTCCCCGCGTACAAGTACGCGCTTACATGGTGTCCGCGCAATGAGCAGGGCGGCATCGTGGAGGGGGAACCCGTTCGGCTGAGCAAGACGCCTGTACTCGGAGGCGTCTATGCGCCCGCGCGTTACTGCGAGAGCTGCCGCGTGATGATCGTTCCCGTGCCGGAGATCGAGACCTTTTCAGACAAGGCCGGCAAATGGCTGGATAAAACGCTTGGCTCGCTCGGCGACAGGATAGACCTTGCGGCGGAGCGCCGCGAGGAGGAAAAGGCCGCGCGGGAGAGAGAAGAAAAACGGAACAAGGACCCGTGGGAGGTATAGCATGAAGCTGGTATTGGCAACACAGAACCCCAAGAAATTAAAGGAAATGAACGAGATCCTGAGCCATCTCGGCGTGGAGGTCGTGAGCGAGGCGGAGCTGGGCGTGAGGATCGAGGTCGAGGAGACCGGCGAGACCTTCACCGACAACGCCCGCCTGAAAGCGACGGCGGTGATGCAGGCGACCGGCCTGCCCGCCGTGGCGGACGACTCCGGCCTCTGCGTGGACGCGCTCAACGGCGGCCCCGGCGTGTACAGCGCGCGCTTCGGCGGCGAGGGACTGAATGACAAGGGCCGCTACACGCTGCTCCTCGAGATGCTGCGCGGGCAGACCGACCGCGCCGCGCACTTCCACACCTCCATCGTCTGTGCGTTTCCGAACGGCGACGAGCTGGTGTGCGAGGGCGAGTGCCCGGGCACCATCGCGTTCGCGCCGATGGGCGAGGGTGGCTTCGGCTACGACCCCGTATTCTTTGTGCCTGAGCTGCGCAAGACCTTCGGCCAGCTCACGGCGGAGGAAAAGGCGTCCGTCTCGCATCGCGGGAAAGCGCTGCGCGCCTTTGCCGCGGCACTCGACGACTATCTGAAAGGAAACGAATAAATGGAACTGACCGGAAAGCAGCGCGCCCAGCTGCGCGCCATGGCGAATGAGCTGGAGCCCATCGTCCACATCGGCAAGGACGGCATCGGCGAGAATCTCGTCAAGCAGGCGAACGACGCGCTTGAGGCGCGCGAGCTCATCAAGTGCCGCGTGCTCGATAACAGTATGCTCACCGCGCGCGAGGCCTGCGACAAGCTCAGCCGCCTCACCCGCTCCGAGCAGGTGCAGGTCATCGGCACGAAATTCGTGCTCTATCGCGAGACGCACGCCAAGCCCAAGGAAAAGCGCATCGCGCTCGTGAAGGATAAGAAGAAAAAGACCGTCTGAACAGGACGATAAAGAGGGATTTTCATTGAAGATCGGAATTTACGGCGGCAGCTTCAACCCGCCGCATCTGGGGCACCAGAACGCCGCCGTCGAGGCGGCGGAGAAGTGCGCGCTGGATAAGCTCCTGCTCATTCCGGCGGGCATCCCGCCGCACAAGGTGATGGAGCAGGGAAGTCCCGCGAACGAGCACCGTCTCGCCATGACGCGCCTCATGGGCGGACAGGCTGCGCTTCAAAGCGGCGTCGAGGTCGAGGTGCTCGACCTCGAGATGGCGCGCGAGGGCAAGAGCTATACCGTCGATACGCTCCGCGCCCTGCGCCGGCAGTACCCCGACGGCGAGCTGCTGCTCTTTATGGGGACGGATATGTTCTTCTCCTTTGAGAGCTGGCGCGCGCCGGAGAAGATCGCAAAGCTCGCGAAGATCGCCGCCTTTTATCGGAATGAAAGCGACACCGCCGCGGCCTTTGCCGCGCAGGCGGAAAGACTCCGCGCGCGCTTCGGCGGCAGCTTTGAAGCGCTCGCGCTCGACCGCGTGATCGAGGTTTCCTCGACCGCGCTGCGCGCGGGCATGGCAAGCGGCGCGAGCGAAGCGATGCTCGAGCCGCAGGTCTACGGCTATATCCTGCGCGAGCATTTATACGGAACAAATCTTGATCTCAAGCGTCTAACGGTACAGCAGCTCCGTCCCATCGCGCTGAGCTATCTCAAGGCCAAGCGCTGCGCCCATGTGCTCGGCACGGCGGCGACGGCGGTGAAGCTGGCAGAGAAATACGGCGCGGACGTCCACCGTGCGGAGGTCGCGGGACTGCTGCACGACTGCACGAAAAGGCTCTCGATGCCGGAGCAGCTCGCGCTGTGCGAGAAGTACGGCATCGCGCTCGACGCGCTGGAGAAAAAGGCGCTCAAGCTGCTCCACGCCAAGACCGGCGCGGCGCTCGCGCGGGACGTGTTCGGCGTGGACGATGAAATTTACAATGCGATCCTCTGGCACACGACCGGAAAGCCGGACATGACGGTGCTGGAAAAGGTCATCTACCTCGCGGACTTCATCGAGCCGACGCGCGATTTTCCGGGCGTGGACGCGCTGCGGAGGACCGTGTGGGAGGATCTGGACCGCGGGCTTCTGATGGGCCTTGAAATGACGGTCGAGGAAATGGAGGAGATGGGGAACCCCATCCACGTCAACACCCTGGCGGCACGTGATTATCTGAAAGGAAAGACAAATGAAGGGAAAGCGGGAAGCGGACAACAACTTTAACTTCAAATCGGAAAAGCTCGACGAGCTGCGCTCCCGTGTGGACGCGGCCTTCGACGAGCACGGCGACGAGGCGTGGGAGCAGATCGAGGGCATTTTTGCCCATCCCAAAAGGCTGATCCTCACCGCGCTGGCGGCGGTGCTGCTCATCGGTGTGATCGTCGGCGGCAGCTACCTTTTGAAGATCCGTGCGCCGGAGCTGCCGAACCGGGACGGCGACACGCAGGACCCCGGTCAGACCGACGTCGATCTGGATTACGGCGACGGTGTGCGTCCGCGCGTGAGCGGCGAGCGGAAAAGCAAGGACTTCTACACGGTCCTTGTGCTCGGCCGCGACACGGGCGGAGGCGGCAACACCGACACGATGCTGCTCGCGAGCTACGACGTGACGAACCAGAAGGCGACGGTCATGTCCATCCCGCGCGACACGATGGTGAACGTCCCATGGGATGTGAAGAAGATCAACTCCGTCTACAACTACTACGGCGGGGGAGAGAAGGGCATCAAGGCGCTCTATAAGGAGATCTCCCAGCTCGTCGGCTTTGAGCCGGACTATCAGGTGGTCGTGGAGTGGGAGGCCGTCGGCGCGATCGTGGAGGCCATCGGCGGCGTGTACTTCGACGTGCCCTACAACATGGACTACCATGACCAATATCAGGATCTTGTCATCGAGCAGGAAAAGGGCTACCGCAAGCTCAACGGCGACGACGCCATGCAGGTTATCCGCTGGCGCAAGAACGACTCCAAAAGCCCCTACGGCAACCCGCAGATCGGCGACAGCGGGCGTATGCAGATCCAGCAGGATTTTCTCAAGGCGGTCATCAAGCAGCTTCTGCAGCTCGAGAACGTGCCCAACCTCGGTAAGCTCGCCGAGGTGTTCCAGGAGAATGTGGAGACCGACCTCTCCTTTGAAAACATCCTCTGGTTCGGCAAGCAGGCGGTGTTCGGCGGCCTTTCGCTGGAGAACGTGAGCTTCATGACCATGCCGTGGACGGGCGTATACGTTTACAGCCGCACGCTCAGCGCCGAGTACGGCAGGACGATGAAGCTCGACTATGTGGTGCCGCAGGCCAACGCGCTGCTGGATCTGGTGAACGATTCCCTCAGTCCGTTCACGGAGAAATTCACGCTGCGCGATCTGGATATCATGTCCGTCAACGCGGACGGCTCGCTCGCCTCCTCCACCGGACGGGTGGAGGACAGCAAGGCGGCGGCCGCGCCGCCGGTGTTCGTTGATCCGTACACGGGAAGGATCGCGAACAGCCCGGAGAGCACGGGCGGCGAAACGGAAGAAAACGATCCGCCGGCGGAGGTGACCTCGGGGAGCCTGACGGTCATCGGCGAGGCGACGGGAAACGAATAAATCGGAAAGGGAAGAGAGAATGGTAAACGCAAAGGAAATGGCGCTTGCGGCCGCCAAGGCACTCGACAGCAAGAAGGGCCGCGACATCAAGGTGCTGGAGATCGACAAGATCACCACGCTGGCGGATTATTTCGTCATCTGCTCCGGCGGCAGCAACACGCAGATCAACGCGCTGTGCGACGAGGTGGAAAAGGAGCTGGATCAGCTCGGCGAGCAGCCCATTCACCGCGAGGGTTATCGCGGCGGCACCTGGGTGCTGCTGGACTACGGCTGCGTGGCGATCCATGTGTTCAACGAGGAGGCCCGCGCGTTCTATGGGCTGGAGCGCTTGTGGAGCGACGGCCACGCGCTGGACCTCACCGGCGTGCTGACGCCGGACGCGGCAAAATAAAAGCGTAAAAATAGAAGCGACTATGGAAATACAGAAGGAGAAAGTCATGAAGTACGATTTCGCAGCCATTGAGAAAAAATGGCAGGACAAGTGGGAGCAGGAAAAGCCCTACGCCGCCGTGACCGGCGATCCGAGACCGAAATTCTATGGGCTCATCGAGTTCCCGTACCCTTCCGCCGCCGGATTGCACGTCGGCCATCCGCGCCCCTTTACGGCAATGGACATCATCTGCCGCAAGAAGCGGATGCAGGGCTACAACGTCCTCAATCCCATCGGCTTTGACGCCTTCGGCCTGCCGACCGAGAACTTTGCCATCAAGAACCATATCCATCCCGCCATCGTCACGCAGCAGAACATCAAGAACTTCACCCGCCAGCTCAAGATGCTCGGCTACGGCTTCGACTGGGACCGTGTGGTGGACACCACTGACCCCAATTACTACAAGTGGACGCAGTGGATTTTCCTGCAGATGTTCAAGCATGACCTGGCCTACAAGACCACCATGCCCGTCAACTGGTGCACGAGCTGCAAGTGCGTGCTGGCAAACGAGGAGGTCGTCGAGGGTGTTTGCGAGCGCTGCGGCAGCGAGGTCATCCGCAAGGAAAAGAGCCAGTGGATGCTGCGCATCACGAAGTACGCCGACCGCCTGATCGACGATCTGGACGATGTGGACTTCATCGAGCGCGTCAAGACCCAGCAGCGCAACTGGATCGGCCGCTCCACCGGTACGGAGGTCACCTTCAAGACCAACACCGAGGACGATATCACCGTCTATACCACCCGTGTGGATACGCTCTTCGGCGTGACCTACACGGTCATCTCTCCCGAGCACCCGCTGCTCAAGAAGTGGCAGCCCCTTATCAAGAACTGGGACGAGGTCGCCGCCTATCAGGAGGCCGCCGCCCGCAAGAGCGACTTCGAGCGCGGCGAGCTCAATAAGGACAAGACCGGCGTGCGCCTCGACGGCATCGAGGTCATCAACCCCGCCAACGGCAAGGTCGTGCCGATGTTCGTCTCCGACTACGTTCTGATGGGCTACGGCACCGGCATCGTCATGGGCGTTCCGGGCCATGACCAGCGCGACTGGGACTTCGCCACCGCATTCAACATCCCCATCGTCGAGGTGGTCGAGGGCGGCGACATCACCAAGGAAGCCTTTACCCTCAAGGACGATACGGGCATCATGGTCAACTCCGGCTTCCTCAACGGCATGACCGTCAAGGAGGCTATCCCCGCGATGAAGCAGTATGCCATCGAGCAGGGCTGGGGCCATGAGAAGGTCAACTACAAGCTGCGTGACTGGGTGTTCTCTCGCCAGCGCTATTGGGGCGAGCCTATTCCTCTGGTCAACTGCCCGACGTGCGGCTGGGTGCCCGTTCCCGAGGAGGAGCTGCCGCTCGTTCTGCCGCAGGTCGAGAGCTACGAGCCGACCGACGACGGCGAGAGCCCCATCTCCAAGATGACCGACTGGGTCAACACGAAATGCCCGAAGTGCGGCGGCCCCGCCAAGCGCGAGACCGACACCATGCCGCAGTGGGCGGGGTCGAGCTGGTACTTCCTGCGCTATATGGACCCGCACAACGACAAGACGCTCGTCTCCCACGAGGCGGAGAATTACTGGGGCCCCGTGGACTGGTACAACGGCGGCATGGAGCACACCACGCTTCACCTGCTCTACTCCCGCTTCTGGCATAAGTTCCTGTACGACATCGGCGTCGTGCACACCAAGGAGCCCTACGCAAAGCGCACGAGCCATGGCATGATCCTCGGCCAGAACCCGCACTACGTCGGCAACGTCTCCACGCAGGAGGAGAAGGACGCTCTCATTGCCAAGTACGGCAATCAGGCGCTGCGTCCGGCGGTGAAGATGTCGAAGTCCCTCGGCAACGTCGTCAACCCCGACGATGTGGTCAAGGCCTACGGCGCGGACACCATGCGCCTTTATATCATGTTCATCGGCGACTTCGAAAAGGTCGCGACCTGGTCCGACGACGCGGTGAAGGGCTGCAAGCGCTTCCTCGACCGCGTGTGGAACCTCGCGGAGATGACGACGGCGGACAAGGCCGTTTCCGAGAAGAACGAGCCCATCATCCACAAGACCATCAAGAAGGTCACGGACGACATTGACACGCTCAAGATGAACACCGCCATCGCCGCGCTCATGACGATGGTCAACGAGTTCTACGCCAACGGCCTTACCCGCGGCGATTTTGAGAAGCTGCTGCTCATGCTCTCGCCCTTCGCGCCGCACATGGTCGAGGAGCTGTGGGAGCAGCTCGGCTGCGCCGCTGAGTACGGCAAGATGGCCATGCAGATGCCCTGGCCGGAGTACGACGAGAGCAAGACCGTCGCCGCCCACACCGAGATGGCGGTGCAGGTCAACGGCAAGCTCAAGGGCACCGTCACCGTGGCGATGGACAGTGAGCAGGATGCCGTCGTCGAGGCTGCCCGTCAGGTCGAGAAGATCGCCAAGGCGCTCGATGGGATGCAGATCGTCAAGGTCATTTTCGTCAAGAATAAGCTCATCAACCTGATCGTCAAGCCGCAGTGAGCGAATTTCTGCGAAAAAACGAAAAAGGATATTGACAAGCCGACGGTTTTTCAATATAATACCCACGTTAGTCATGTCAATGACTCTTAAAGAGCACTCAGGAAACAGCCGGGTGCATCGGAGGGAGGGAAAACATAAATGTCCGAGGTCCATGTCAAGGAAGGCGAGAGCCTGGACAGCGCTCTGAAGAGATTCAAGAGAAGCTGCGCCAAGGCCGGCGTTCTGGCGGAGGTCCGCAAGCGCGAGTGCTATGAAAGCCCGAGTGTGAAGCGCCGCAAGAAGAGCGAGGCTGCCCGCAAGAACCGCAATAAGCGCTATTACTAATTTTGCTTCAAAAAGAAAGAGCATCACAACGTGATGCTCTTTCTTTTTGATCACGCTGCGCTTTGCGACTCGGTTGCCCGCAGAAAGCGGACGATTCGACACAGGTCGTCCTGCGCGACGATTTCGTTTGGTTTCGCGCCGTGCGGCGCGAAATGACGCAGGTCGCTTGCTATCCTGCGCGGGGCGTGCTATACTCGTGCCAAAGGGAGTGGATACGATGAAGGAACACATTCTGGCCTTTGGCTGCGAGACGATCGCGCCGCTGCTGACGCAGACCTTTGCGCCGCGCAAAATGGCGGTGAAGGCGGTGCTGCTTGCGGACTACGCGCAGACGGTCGGCGCGCTCGCGGGCGCGGCGGATTGCCCGCGCACGGAGGAGGTCTATGCCGGGCTGCCGCTGGGCGAGCCGATGCTCGTGTTCTGCGGCTTCTACGGCGACCGCATGAATCAGGCGCTGAACGCCATGCGCCGCACCGGACTGCGCATTCCGTATAAGGCGATGCTGACCGCGGCGAACCGCGGCTGGAGGCCTGCGGAGCTGTTTGCGGAGCTTCAGAAGGAGCACACGGCAATGACCGCTAAGCGTTGAGCAGCTCCGGCAGGAGGTCGCTGACCTCGGGATACATGAGAAAGGCGGTCTCCATGCCGCGCTCACGTCCGAGCCGGAGCTTGCATCGCAGCGTTTCGGCGGTGTCGAAGAGAACAAAATGCGCCCGGCCCTGCGCGGTGTAGCTGAAATAATTCGCGCACAGCTCCTCGGAAAAGAAGACCGCCGCGCCGCAACGCTCCCGCCGTGCGGACAGCTCCTCCGGTGTGAGCGGCGTTCCCTCGCCGCTGCGGCAGGGGAGAACGAAGTCCATCGCAAGGCGCTGACAGTCGAGTGCGATGCGCTGCGTGCCGTAGCGCGCGGCGGCGTCGCTCAGCCGCTCGCGCAGTGTCCCGCCGGAGAGCGCGGTGCAGACGAGGACGCTCGCCTCGGGTACGGCAAAGCGCTCTGGCACATAGAGCCGCCGTCCGCTCTGCGCGAGCATCGCGCCGAGCCGCGAGAGAAAGGGAAGACGATCCTCCCGCGCGCCTCCCTCAAAGTCCGCGAGCACGCCGCCGAAGCGGTGCGCATGGCACTCGCCGAGGATGGCGCGGCAGAGCATGGGCAGCTCCGGCAGAGGACCGTTGCAGCGGTCGGAGAGACCGAGCAGGCCGCCCTGCGCTCCGCGCGGCAGCTCGCTGCGCAGCAGCCGCTCGCCGTCGCCGACGGCGTAGGCGATGTGGACGAGCGGCACACGGTAGCCGCGGCAGCTTGCGGCCTCCGCCGGCGTGACCGCGAGAAAGACAGACACAGGCGATACCCCCTTGCAGAAAACGGGAAAAATTGGTAGACTACCAATATAGATATGCACCCGGAAAGGAAGCCATGCCGATGCTCCTGACACCTCATTGGGTTTTTGACGATTATACCGCCGTGACGCCGGACTTCCTGCGCGCGCAAGGCGTGACGCTGCTGCTCACCGACCTCGACTATACGCTCGCGCCCAAGTCCGTCCGCGAGCCGGACGACGCGGTGCGCGCGTGGCTCGCCGCGCAGGCGGCAGCGGGCGTCACCGTCGCCGTTTTGTCGAACAACCGCAGCCCGCGGCGCGTGCAGCGCTTCTGTGCGGGGCTGGGCATCGACTTCGTGGGCCACGCGCAAAAGCCCTCGCGAAGGGGCTACCGCCGCGCGCTGGAGAAGTTCAAAACGCCGCAGGAGCATACGGCGATGCTCGGCGACAAGCTGCTCACGGATATCCTCGGTGCAAAGCGCAGCGGTGTGCTGGCGCTGATGGTGGAGCCGAAGGGCGGCGCGCGCGGTCCGTGGCAGAAGGTGCTCCATGCCCTGCAGGAGCCGTTCAAGCGCGCGAGCGCGCACGACGAGCGCACAGCGCGGCAATAATTTTGCAAAATTTGGCGCAAGATAGAGAAAACTACTTGCAATGAGGCCCTATATGCGGTAAAATACCATAGGTTAAAAACCGATACTTTATGAATTTGAGGAAGTCCGTAGTGATTTCCTCGGGAATATGGAGGAAAAAACTATGGCAACCATTACAGCCGGTGATTTCAGAAACGGCAAGACCTTTGAGATGGACGGCAAGGTCTATCAGGTCGTCGAGTTCCAGCACGTCAAGCCCGGCAAGGGCGCGGCGTTCGTCCGCACCAAGATGCGCAACGTCGAGACCGGCGCGGTCACCGAGACCTCTTTCAACCCCACCGCGAAGTTTGACGAGGCGTTCGTGGAGCGCAAGGACATGGAGTACAGCTACAACGACGGCGATCTTTACTACTTCATGGACCAGGAGACCTACGATATGGTCCCCCTGAACCGCGAGCTGCTCGGCGATGCGTTCCGCTTCGTCAAGGAAAACACCATGTGCAAGGTCCTGTCCGTCAAGGGCCGCGTGTTCGGCATCGAGCCGCCCAACTTTGTTGAGCTGGTCGTTACCAAGTCCGAGCCGGGCGCCAAGGGCGACACCGCCACCAACGTGACCAAGCCCGCCATCGTCGAGACCGGCGCCGAGATCAAGGTCCCCCTGTTCATCAACGAGGGCGACAAGATCCAGATCGACACCCGCACCGGCGAGTACATGGGCCGCGCCAAGTAAAAAAACAAGTCAGCAGGAAACCGTTTGATCTGATCTGAAAGGAGAAGCATTATGGGTATTTCTGAAAAGATTGCTTATCTCAAGGGCCTGATGGAAGGCATGAACGTGGATACGGAGTCCAACGAGGGCAAGCTCTTTGCTGCCGTCGTGGACGTGCTCGATGAGATCGCCCTCGAGGTCGAGGACCTGACCGACGAGGTCATGGAGCTCGGCGACGGGCTGGATGTCATCAGCGACGACCTCTCCGATGTGGAGGACATCGTCTACGACGAGTGGGACGATGACGATGACGACGATGATGACGAGGACGACGAGGAAGAGGAGTGCTACGCCACCACCTGCCCCGAGTGCGAGGAGGAGATCTTCTTCGACGACACCATGCTCGAGGACGGCGAAATCATCTGCCCGAACTGCGGCGCGAAGCTGGAGTTCGACCTCTCCGATCTGGCCGACGCCGCGGACGAGGATAAGGACGAGGAGTAAAACCGCAAAACGAAACGCGCAGCCCTTCGGCTGCGCGTTTTTTCTATGCTTTTTTCAGAACGGCCGCTTGGCGACCTCGACGATGGTATCCAGCATCCCCTGGATCTGCGGGGTGAGAACCTTGTTCTTGTGATAGATGACCTGACGGAACTGCGACATTTTGCAGTCCTCGACGCGCACCGCGGCAAGGCTCTTTTCATGGATGCTCTTTTTCACGGTGTAGAGCGGCAGGACGGTCATGTACGCGGGATTCTCGTACAGCAGGCGCAGGGCGAGCACGTCGTCCTCCAGCTCGAGGAAGGGGCGAATCTCCAGACCCTGACGGGCCAGCTCGGTGTCGAACAGGTCGCGGTAGGCGTTCGTGCGGTTCATCAGGATAAAGGGGTGGTCGACCAGCTCGGCCAGACGGACGCTCTCGCGTGCGGCGAGCGGGTTATCGCGGTTCGTGACTACCACGACCTCCTCCTCGGCCTCAAAGACCTTGACGAACTGCGGGTCGAGCACCTGAGAATCGAGCGTGTAAATGAGGTCGAGCTCGTTTTTGAGCAGCTTATCCTTGAGCGAGGCGACCATGTCGGCGTGCAGGCGCATCATCACATGGGGAAAGCGTTGGCGGAAGGCCGGGACAATGTCGGAGAACGACGCGGTCATAAGGGAATTGAGCGTGCCGACCTGCACCATGCCCGTCAGCTCCGTTTCCTCAGAGGCAAAGACCTGCGCGCGGGCGACGGCGCTGACAATATCGCGGGCATAGGAGATGAAGTTCTTGCCGTACTGCGTGATGGAGACGTTCTTCCCGATGCGGTCAAACAGACGCACACCCAGCTCGCGCTCAAGCTGCTGGATCTGCACGGTGACGGCGGACTGGGAATAGTCCAGCGCCTCGGCAGCCTTGGAGAAGCTGTTGAGCTCGGTGACCTTCAGAAATGTGACAAGATTGCGGATCTCCATGTGCGTGTATCTCCGGTTTCAAAAAATTTAAATGATTCTTCAAATATACTAATAAAAAGAATGAATGTTGTCAAGACCATTCCGAAAAGAAAAAAGGGCTCCTGCCCTTTTTTCTTACTGCTTGGAGGAGAGATAGTAGTCGCTCTCGCCGGGATGGTAGAACGGACAGGCGGGGGAGTCCCCACGCAGGAATTGGGCCATTTCGTCCTCGTCCAGCTCGGCGCCCTGCTCGCAGGTGTAGCAGTCGTACTCCTCGTCATAGACGTAGTTCATGCAGTCCTCGCAGCGGCTCTGCTTCGCCATCGCGCGCCCTCCTCAGTCCTTGTACTCGATGTGCAGCAGCTCGTGCGCGCGGTCGGCGAGACCGTTTGCGTACATCGCGTCGATGACCGGATTGCGCTCGCTGCGCTTGAACATGGCGCTGCGGTCGATCTCGTAGAGCCCCTGCGCGCGCTGGAGCTTTTTCGCCATCAGGGCGTAGGGCTGGCCCGCGCCGCCGACGCAGCCGGTGCGGCAGGACATGACCTCGACGAGGTCCGCCTGCACCTCGCCGCTCTGGATCTGGTCGAGCAGCTTCGCGGCGCTGCCGAGTCCGTGGACGATGGCGGCGCGCACCTTGCGGCCGTTGATCGTGACCTCGGCGAAGCGGACGGCGTCCGTGCCGCGGATGCCGCTGTGCTCGATGGTGCGCAGGGCGTTCTTGCTCTTGTCGGGGGTGCAGCAGCGGATGACCGCCTCAGCCACGCCGCCGCTCGTGCCGAAGATCTCCGCCGCGCCGGAGCCCATGCCGTAGGGCAGGTCGGGGGATTCCTTCTCCAGCATCTGGAAGCGGATGCCGGACTCCTTCATCATCTGCACGACCTCCTGCGTGGTGAGCACAAGGTCGACGTAGGGGACGCCGTAGGCGTCGCGGAACTCCTCGCGCCGCGCCTCCATCTTCTTGGCGGTGCAGGGCATGATGGCGATGTGGAAGGTCGTGCGGCCGTCCTCGGCGTCCTTCTTGCGGTAGTTTTCCTTGAGCACGGACGCGAACATCTGCATGGGGGAGCGGGCGGTGGAGAGATTCTTCAGAAATTCGGGACGCTCGTTTTCCACATACTTCACCCACGCGGGGCAGCAGGAGGTCATCAGCGGCAGGTTCTCGCCGGTCTCGAGCCGGCGCAGGAACTCGGCGGATTCCTCGCGCACGGTGAGATCCGCGCCGAAGATGGTGTCGTACACCTCGTCCGCGCCCATGATCTTGAGCGCGGTGACGAGCTTATCGAGCACATTTTCGCCCGCGGGGAGGCCGTAGGCCTCGCCGATGGCGACGCGCACGGCAGGCGCGATCTGAATGACGACTCGCTTTTGCGGGTCCTGCAGGGCTTTCCACGCGGGGCCAATGTCGTTCTTGATGGTGATGGCGCCGGTGGTGCACACGGCGGAGCATTGTCCACAGCTGACGCAGTGCGTCTCGCTCAGCGGCTTATTGTCCGCCGTGGCGATGTGCAGGCCCGGGCCGCGGCCGGCAAAGCGCAGATTGCTGACGCCCTGCACCTCGTGGCAGACGCGCACACAGTCGCCGCAGAGGATGCACTTGTTGAGATCCATCGTAACGGCGGGACTGGAGAAGTCCATCTTGACGTGCTCGCGCGTATCGTCGAAGCGGACGTGGTGGATGCCGAAGCGGACCGCCATCTCCTGTAAGCGGCAGGCGCGGTTCTTCTCGCAGGTGGTGCAGTCGCGGCAATGCGCGGAGAGCAGCAGCTCGATGATCATGCGGCGGTACTTGAGCAGCCGCGCCGTGTTGGTGCGGATGTGCAGCTCGTTTTTCGGCGGCATGGTGCAGGCCGCGTCGATCTTTCCGGTGCCCTCCTCCTCGACCATGCACATACGGCACGCGCCGTAAACGGACAGATCGGAATGGAAGCAGAAGTTGGGGATCTCAACGCCGGCCTTGCGGCAGACCTCGAGCACGTTGGGTTCGTTGTCATATTCCACGCGGATGTTGTCCACGTACATAACGCCCTTAGACATCGAGCTCCACCTCCTTGATCGCGTCGAAGGGGCAAGCCTCGATGCAGGTATAGCATTTCACGCATTTTTCCGGGTCGATCGAAAACGGCGAGCGGACGATGCCGGTGATGGCGTTCGCGTGGCAGTTGCGCGCGCACTTGCTGCACCCGCGGCAGATGGCGGGATCCACGACCAGACAGATGCGGTTGTAGGGCAGATCGCCCGGCTGGATGGGATAGCGGTGGTCGCTTTCGCACAGCGCGCAGCGACCGGCCAGATGGCTGCGAAACTCCTCGGGGAAGTATTTCACGGCGCTTTGCAGCGTCGAGAACGAGCCGCGCCCGAGGTTGCAGAAGGCGGTGACGGAGATCATCTCGCCGAGGTCCATGAGCAGGGAGAAGTCCTCCTCGCTCAGCCGGTAATTGCGCAGCGCCCACAAAAGCTCGTTCATGCGCTTGGTGCCCTCGCGGCAGGAAACGCACTTGCCGCAGAACTCCGTCTGCGTATACTGCATGAAGCGGCAGGCGACGTCCACCATGCAACGGTCCTCGTCGAGGACGGTGATGACGCTGTCGCCGCGGCGGATGCCGTAGGGCTTGAGCTGCTGAAAATGCAGCGGCAGGTCAAGCTGCTCGGCGGAAAGAAGTCCGCCGCTGGGGCCGCCGATCTGCACAGCCTTGCACCTTTTTCCGTTCACCATGCCGCCGCCGAGCTGCTCCACGACCTCGCGCAGCGTGGTCGATTCCTCGGGGATGTCCACATGACCGGGGCGGTTGATGTCGCCCTTGAGCATAAAAATTCTTGCCATTCGATCCACTCACTTTTTCTTGCGTTTGCGTATAATACACAATAATATAACACTCTATCACTATACGGAAAAAATGTAAAGGGAAGCATTCATAAATAATCTGAATAGGTCGAAAACCGTGACGAAAAAGGCATAAAGACCGACCGGAGAAGCGTCCTGCAAAGCTCTTAACGCCGTGCAGGAGCCGGCGCGGCGAGTCAAAAGACAAAGAAAGCGGGGGACGCGCAGCGTCCCCCGCTTTTCAGATCAGCTCTGTTTCCTCGTCGTCCAGCAGCTGCATCACCGACACCTCGTAGGCGGTGCGCTCCTCGCTGCCCGCGTCGGTCTGCTTGATGTAGGTGCGGCTCTGCACGCGGCCCTCAAGCGTCAGGCGGTCGCCCACCTGCATTTCTGCGATCTTGGCGGCGACCTTTCCCCACGCGATGCAGGGCAGATAGTCCGCGCGCCCGTAGCGGCGGTTGACCGCCAGGATCATATCGCAGATGCTGCGCCCCAGCGGCGTGCGCCGCAGCGTCGGCTGCTTGCACAGCACGCCCGCGAGCAGGATGCGGTTGAAGTGCCCGCCGTCGCACGGCTCGATGGACTGGGCGAAGGTGGAGATGACCAGACGGCTGCCGTGCCCGCTGCGGTTGTTGAACGAGCGGAGCTGTCCGGTCACGCGCAGGGGCGTGCCCTCTGCAATGTCGATGCCCTCCAGCAGAGCGGAGGGGGCGAGGATGAGCGGCAGGTCGCTCTGCCCTGACAGGCGCTCCACACGTAGCGGAAAGCGGTAAAAGCTCTCGCCGTGATTCTCATGCGAAAAGGAGGGAGCCGCGCCGGCTGTGCCCCAAAGCTCCACATAGTTCTGACTTTTTTCCATAGCGTACACCTCAAAGTATGTTGTTGGTGCAGTCTATGAAAGGAGCCGCGCGAGTATGACAAAAGGGAAGCCCATGCGGGCTTCCCTTTGCTGCAGTTTGAGAGAGGAGCTTACATCTTGGAGATGATGTCCACGATCTCCGCGCCGATGCGCTTCTGGGCCTCGACGGTGGCGGCGCCGATGTGCGGCGTGCAGGAGACCATCGGGTGAGAGTAGAGCGCCTTGTTGGTGGCGGGCTCGTCGGCGTACACGTCCAGACCGGCGGCGCGGACCTTGCCGCTCTCCAGACCGGCGAGCAGGGCGGCCTCGTCGACGTTGGTGCCGCGGGAGGTGTTGATGATGACGACGCCGTCCTTCATCTTGGCGATGCGCTCGGCATTGATGAGCGCGCCGCCGTCGACCGCGGGAGCGTGGACGGAGATGAAGTCAGCCTTCGCCAGCAGCTCGTCCATCTCGACGTAGGGGATGCCCAGCTGCTCTTCGATGCCGGGGATGTGGAAAATATCGAAGGCGATGACGTTCATGCCGATGGCCTTGGCCATCACGCCGAGCTTCTGGCCGATGCGGCCGAAGCCGACCACGCCGAGGGTCTTGCCGCACAGCTCGATGCCCTTGCCGTAGGCCTTCTTTTCCCACTGGCCGTTGCGCATGGTGTAGCCGGCGTGGGAGATGTAGCGGGCGCAGGAGAACATATGAGCCATGGCGAGCTCGGCGACGGACTCGGAGGAAGCGCGCGGGGTGTTCTTCACGTCGATTCCGGCGGCCTTGGCGTAATCGACGTCGATGTTGTCAACGCCCACGCCGCCGCGGATGATGAGCTTGAGCTGGCTGCCCCTGGCCTCGTCGATCTGTGCGGCGCGGACCTTGGTCTTGGAGCGGACGACGACCACATCGAAGTCACGCAGGGCCTTGCCCAGCTCGGCGGGCTCGTAGAACTGCTCGACGACCTCATGACCCTGAGCCTTCAGCTCGGCCATCGCGGTCTTATCCATACCGTCAGTAACAAGAATACGCATGATAACTTTCTCCTTGTAAATGTTTTAAAATGGTTTTACTTGTGCTCGGCCTCGAACTTCTTGAGGAAGTCGACCAGCGCCTGCGCGCCCTCGATGGGCATGGCGTTGTAAACGCTCGCGCGCAGACCGCCGACGGACTTGTGACCCTTGAGGTTATCGTAGCCCGCAGCCTTGGTGGCGGCGACGACTTCGGCATCCAGCTCGGCGGAGTCGGTGACGAAGGGGATGTTCATGAGAGAGCGGAACTCCGGCTCGACCGTGCCGTGGAACATCTTGGAGGAATCCAGGAAGTCATAGATGACCTTGGCCTTGGCGATGTTGCGCTTGTGCATCTCCTCAAGACCGCCGATGCTCTTGAGATACTTGAAGACCTTGCCGCAGCAGTAGATCGCCCAGCAGTTGGGGGTATTGTACATGGAGCCGTTCTTGGCGTGGGTGTCATAGCGCATATAGATGGGCATCTTGGGGTCGAGGTCCTCGCGGATGAGGTCCTCGCGGATGATGACGATGACCATGCCGGCAGGGCCGACGTTCTTCTGCACACCCGCGTAGATCATGCCGTAGTCGCTGACGTTGCAGGGCTGGGAGAGGAACATGGAGCTCTGGTCGGAGACGAGGATGTGACCCTTGGTGTTGGGCAGCTTCTGCCAGGTCACGCCGTGGATGGTCTCGTTCTCGCAGATGTAGACGTAGTCGGCGTCATCGGGAATGTCGAGATCGGAGCAGTCGGGAATGTAGCTGTAGTTCTTATCCTTGGAGGAAGCGGCAACGATGACCTTGCCGTACTTCTTGGCTTCCTTGATGGCCTTGCTGGACCATGCGCCGGTGTCGATGTAGACGGCCTTGCCGTTCTTCATCAGGTTCCAGGGAACCGCCGCGAACTGGAGGGTGGCGCCGCCCTGAATGAAGAGGACCTTATAGTTGTCGGGAATCCCCATCAGGTCGCGCAGGTCGGCGTCGGCTTCGTCGATGATCTGCTGGAAGACCTTGGAGCGGTGGGACATTTCCATGACGCACATGCCGCTGCCGCGGTAGTTCATCATCTCGTCACGGATCTCCTCCAGCACGGGCTCGGGCATCATGGCGGGACCGGCGGAGAAGTTGTAGGTGCGATTGTACTTCATTGTTGTTTCCTCCTGATCGTTGTTATTTTAAGGTAAAATGACGGTTTTTGCCTGATTTGACAAGTACAGTATAGTACAGCTTATTTGGATAATCAATAGAAAAAAAGAAATGACCTAAATGATTTTTTGTCAACGAAACAAAAAGTAAGATTTTCGCGCTTCGGCTTGAAAAAGCAAAGCGCGGCGGCGTTCTTAAAAAAGATGTAAGAAAGTCGTAAAAAGAAAAACATTGCATATTGCGTTAAGAACGTATAAAATATTCGCAAAGAACCGTGAAAGAAGGTATTGCCATGCGTCCGGACGGAACCCGAGTCAAGAATGCCAGCGCCATCGTTTCGGCGCTTCCCTATATCATGCCGCGCCGCTATGACGCGCACGATTACATCACCGAGTACGCCGAGATGGAGCCGATGCGCCGCTACATTCAGAGCAAGCGGCGGGAGGGCGTGCGCATCTCCTACATGGCGCTGATCCTCGCCGCCTACTTCAAGGCGTATCAGCAGCACCCGAAGATCAACCGCTTCATCATGAACTCGAAGATATACCAGCGCAACCACTTCTGCGTCAGCTTCGTCATTCTCAAAACGCGCGCCGACGGCACGCCCGACGAGACGAGCGTGAAGATCTTCTTTGAGGACGGGGACGACGTCATTTCCATCAACCGCAAGATCGAGGACGCGGTCGCGCTCAACCAGAAAAAGGAGCATAACAACAACACCGACCGCTTTGCGAACTTCATGTTCTCGCTGCCGGTGCTGCCGACGCTCTTGGTCGGCCTCGTCAAGCTCCTCGACTGCCTGGGCCTGCTGCCGCGCTTCGTCATTGACCTCAGCCCGTTCCATACGAGCCTCTTCATCACCAACCTCGCCAGCATCAACACGGAGGCCATCTACCACCACTGCTACGAGTTCGGCACGACGGGCGTGTTCGTCTGCATGGGCAAGCCCGTCCCCAACTTCCTCACCGGTGAATACAACAAGAAGATCATGCCGCTCGGCATCGTGATGGACGAGCGCATCTGCACGGGCCACGAGTACGCGCTCTTCTGGCAGACGCTCCGCCGCTATCTCAAGCACCCCGAGCTGACGGAGAACGGCGCGGAGGAGCGTGCGGAGATGCCGGAGGCGGCGGAGGCGTAAGGGGGCAACCGCGCGTTGCTTGCTTTTCCGACGGAAAGAGGGTATGCTGTCCGACATGGAGGTGATCGCGCATGGAAACCAAAAATGTGATCTACGAGCTGCGCACGGGAAAGGGCATGTCGCAGGATGAGCTTGCCGAAAAGCTGTTTGTGACGCGGCAGGCGGTCTCGCGCTGGGAAAACGGCGAGACGGTGCCGAACACGGAGACGCTCAAGCTGCTCTCAAGGCTCTTCGACGTGTCGATCAACACGCTTTTGGGCTCGCCGCGGCAGCTGGTCTGCCAGTGCTGCGGGATGCCGCTCGAGGAGGCGTCGCTCAGCCGTGAGCCGGACGGAGCCATCAACGAGGACTACTGTAAATGGTGCTACGCCGATGGAAAATTCGCCTATACGAACATGGACAAGCTCATCGACTTCTGTGCGGAGCACATGGCAAGCGAGCAATGGCCTGCCGGGCAGGTGCGCGCCTATCTGGCGGGACTCCTGCCGACGCTCAAGCATTGGCAGGCGGCGGAATAAGAAAATACCGGTAAAAAAGCGAGCCGTGCGGCTCGCTTTTTCATATCTCCTGCGGGAAGTCCTTGCAGGGCTTGAGCGCGGCCTTGGCCGGCTCGCTGAGCCGATGGCCCGTGTAGTCGAAGCGCGAGCCGTGGCAGGGGCAGTCCCACGATTTTTCGTCGTCGTTCCACGTCAGCTCGCAGCCGCGGTGCGGGCAGCGGATGTCCACCGCGAACAGCGTGCCGTCCGTGTGGCGGTAGACGCCGTATTTTTTGCCCTGCCAGGCGACGATACCGCCATGTCCGCGGGCGATGTCCGCCGCCGCGGTCTGCGCGGGCACGAACAGCCGCCGCCCGATGCCGCGCACGGCGTAGCCCGCGCCCTCCCAGAAGGCGGAGATGGACGCGGAGGGGAAGAAACGCTGGGGCGAGAAAATGTCGGCGTAGGGATAGTCCTCACCGGTGAGACGGGCGGTGAGCAGCGTGGCGGCGACCATGCTGCCGGTCATGCCCCACTTGCCGAAGCCGGTGGCAACGTGCAGGAACGGCGCGGACGAGGAATAGGGGCCGATGTACGGCACGCCGTCGAGCGTCATGCAGTCCTGCGAGGACCAGGCGAACGCCTCCCGCGCCGCGGGAAAAAGCCGCTGCGCCTGCGCGCGCAGACGGTCGTAGCTGTCGCCGAGGTTTTCGCCGCAGCGGTGCCCGCCTCCGCCGAGGAGCAGATAGCGCCCGCTGCGCCGCAGGCTCCAGCCCTCCTCACCCGCGTCGAGCCACATCCCGGGGAGCGGCGGCGCGCCGGTCAGCGCAAGGAGATACGAGCGCTCCTGCCGCAGCCGCAGGTCGTAGAGCCCGAAGCGCTCGAGCATGGGGAAGTGCGTGGCGACAACGATCTGCTCCGCCGTGACCGTGCCGCCGTCGCAGCGGACGGCGTGGCCGCGGATGTCGCGCACGGGGGAGTGCTCGTAGACCGTCAGCTCCGGCAGCAGCGCCGCGAGGAACGGCAGCGGCGAGAGCTGTGCCTGCCGCTCAAAGCAGAGCGCCTCGCGCACCGGAAAGGGCAGACCCTCGGGCTTCACCAGCCGCGCGGGCGCGCCGAGGGACAGGGCATATTCCAGCTCGCGCGTAAGGGAGGGGCCGTCCGGCGCGGCATAGATGAAGGAGCTTTCGTCCGAGAAGCCGCAGTCGATGCGCTTCTGCCGCACGAGCGCGCGGAACTGCCGCACGGCGCAGAGATTGGCCCGCAGGTACTGCTGGGCCAGATGGAAGCCGAAGTCATGCACCAGCCGCTCGCAGAACCGGCCGTGCTGCGCGGTGATCTTCGCCGTCGTGTGCGCGGTCACGCCCGAGGCGAGGCGGCTGCCCTCCAGCAGCACAACGCGCAGGCCCCGCGTGTGCAGGGCGTAGGCGGTCAGGATGCCGGCCATGCCGCCGCCGACCACGGCGGCGTCGGCGTGCAGGTCCTCCCGCAGCGGCGGGTAGGCGGGGAGCGTATCGCGGCTGTTCCAAAGCGTTTGCATAGGCGTGCCTCCGAAGCGTTTTTGCTATTGTCTGCCGCCGTGCCGTTTCCTATTCCTGCCTGCGCTGGAAAATACTTAGGCTTGCAAAAATAGTTACAAAATGTAACCATTAGGGGGCAGAGGGAGCAAATCCCTCGAAAAGCACGAAAAGGAGAATGTACCATGAAAAAACTGCTTTCCCTGTCGCTGGCGCTGCTGGCAGCCGCGGCCATGACCGTCCCGACACTTGCCGCGTCCCACACCGTGCAGCGCGGCGATACGATGTGGAAGCTCGCCGTGCAGTATCAGGTCGGCACGAGCGAGATCATCGACGCGAATCCGCAGGTCGCAAATCCGAATCTCATCTACCCCGGCGACGTGCTGACCATTCCCGAGACGGATGCCTCCGTCCGCGCCTACGAGCAGGAGATCGTCCGCCTTGTGAACGCCGAGCGCGCGAAGCACGGCCTTGCCGCGCTGACGGAGGACTGGGAGCTTTCCCGCGCCGCGCGCTACAAGTCGCAGGATATGCATGATAACCGTTACTTCGCGCACAACAGCCCGACCTACGGCACGCCCTTCCGGATGCTCCGCGCCTTCGGCCTCAGCTACCGCACGGCGGGCGAGAACATCGCCATGGGCTACGCCGCGCCCGCCGCGGTCGTCGCGGGCTGGATGAACAGCGAGGGCCACCGCGCTAACATCCTCAACAGCGCCTACACGAAGATCGGCGTCGGCTACGTCGCCGACGGGCATTACTGGACGCAGCAGTTCATCGGCTGAGACGATGAATTTCATCGGATAAAACGATGAGCTTTTTCACCGCTTGACTTTTCCGCCGACTCGTGTAAAATCACCTTGTTCAGACGATGTGAAATTGCCGTAAAGAAATGAGACGGAAAGGGGAACGGGCGATGGAGAAGCTGCAGGGGTTTACCGACCATGTGATGCTGTATGTGAAAACGCTGGTCAAATGGCTGCTGGCCGCTGCGCTCATCGGCACGGTCGGCGGCGCGGTCGGCCCGCTCTTTCACCTCGGCGTGGAGTACGCCACCGGGCTGCGGACGGAGGTCCCTGCGCTGCTTTACGCGCTGCCGCTCGCGGGCGTGCTGATCGTCGCGCTCTACCGCTTCCTGCGCACGCAGGGCGTGGGCACCAACGCGGTGCTCGACGCGGTGCATCAGGGCCGCGAGCTGCCGATCCTGCTCATTCCCGCCATCTTCCTCGCCACGCTCCTCACGCATCTGGCGGGCGGCAGCGCGGGACGTGAGGGCGCGGCGCTGCAGATCGGCGGCGACCTCGGCAAGCACTTCGGCAAGATGCTGCGCATGGACGATAAGGACTGCCGCCTGGCGACGCTGTGCGGCATGAGCGCGCTGTTCTCCGCGCTGTTCGGCACGCCGCTCGCGGCGGTGTTCTTCGCGCTCGAGGTCGTGAGCATCGGCGTGCTATACTATTCCGGCCTCATTCCCTGCATCACCTCGTCGCTGGTAGCCTACGCCGTATCGCTGCGCTTCGGCATCGAGCCGATGCGCTTCGCCGTTGCCGCACCGGAGACCGGCGCGCTCACGCTGGCGCGCGCGGCGGTGCTGGCGCTTGGCTGCGCGCTGGTGAGCATCCTCTTCTGTGAGGCGCTCCACCGCACGGAGCATCTGACGGAGCGGCTGGTCAAAAACGATTATCTGCGCGCCTTCCTCGGCGGCTGCCTTGTGATCGCGCTGACGCTGCTCGCCGGCTGCCGCGACTACAACGGCGCGGGCGGCCATGTCATCGCCGCCGCGCTCGGCGGCACGGCGAAGCCGGAGGCGTTCCTGCTCAAGATCGTCTTTACCGCCATTACGCTCGGCTGCGGCTTCAAGGGCGGCGAGATCGTGCCCACGCTCTTTGTCGGCTCGACCTTCGGCTGCGCGGCGGGAGCGCTGCTCGGCCTGCCCGCGGGCTTTGCCGCGGCGCTCGGCATCACGGGCCTTTTCTGCGGCATGACGAACTGCCCCCTCACCTCGCTGCTCATCAGCGTTGAGCTGTTCGGCGCGGACGGACTGCTGTGCTACGCGGTCGTGTGTGCGGTGAGCTATGTCTGTTCGGGCTACCGGGGACTGTACTCCAGCCAGACCATCCTCTACTCCAAGCTGCGCGCGGAATTCATCAACGTCCACACGAAGTGAATAAAACGACACCTCCCGCGGCAAACTGCAAAAAATGCCGCGGGAGGATTTTTATGGATAGTGTTCAGCCGATGGACGGGCTTGATTTTCTGAGTCTCGCCGTCACAGCGGTCGTTTCGTATCTGGTTCTGTTTTTGCTCACAAAGCTGGTAGGCAACAAGCAGATCTCGCAGATGACAATGTTCGACTACATCTCCGGCATCTCGGTTGGTTCCATTGCCGCCGAGATGGCGACCGAGCCGGAGTCGCCGCTGCGCCCGCTCACCGGCATGGTGGTCTACGGGCTTCTGGCCTGGAGCGTCACGCTGTGGACGAACAAGTCTCTCGCCGCGCGGCGGGCCTTTACGGGCAAGCCGCTCATCCTCTACGACGGAGGAACGCTCTACCGCGAGCACCTCAAGCGCGCGAAGCTCGACCTGAGTGAGTTCCTTACGCTCTGCCGCGCGGGCGGCTGGTTTGACCTCTCCCAGCTCGAGACGGTCGTCTTTGAGCACAACGGCAACCTGAGCTTTCTGCCCAGGGAGGCCTACCGCGCCGCGCAGCCGACCGATCTTTCGCTCTCGCCGAAGCAGAGCGTGCTCATGACGCCGGTCATTATGGACGGCGAGGTGCTGCCGGAGAATCTGCGGTCCGTCGGCAAGGACGAGGTCTGGCTCACGCGGAAGCTGCGCGAGCAGGGCTATTCTGCCTTCGGGGAGGTCTTCCTTGCCCTCTGCGACGGAAGCGGCGAGGCCCCGCAGCTTTATCCGATCGAGACGAAAAAAACGCCGAGGGAAGACGGCAAATAACGAACAGGCGGCGCTCCCGAGAGGAGCGCCGTCTGGCTTAGTGCTGGTATTCAAATTCGAGGTTGTAGAGGCTGACGATGTCGCCGTCCTGAATGCCCATCTCCTCAAGGCGGGCAAAGAGGCCGCTCTCGCGCAGCATCTTGTCGAAATACATCCGGCTCTCGTAGTCGGAGAAGTTGACGTTCGCCATCAGCCGCTCGAGCCACGGGCCTTCGACGATGTAGGTGTTGTCGTCCACCGTGATGTTGAGCGGGGCGGAGGTGTCGAGCTTCGGCGGGCGCGGGACGTACTCCGGCTCGTAGACCGTGACCGGCGGGAGCGTGGAGAGCTTTTCGGCGATCTTCAGCACCAGCTCGCGCGTGCCGGTGTGGGATGCGGCGGAAAGGGCGAAGAGGGGATAGCCCGCCTCCTCGACGTGCGCGCGCAGCTTTTCGAGCAGCGCTTCGTCCTCCATGATGTCGGTCTTGTTTGCGACCACGATCTGCGGGCGCGTCGCCAGCTCGGGGGAATACTGCGCCAGCTCGGCGTTGATGGCGTCGAAGTCCGCGACCGGGTCGCGCCCCTCGCTGCCCGAGACATCGACCACATGAACGAGCAGGCGGCAGCGGTCGATGTGGCGCAGGAAGTCGTGGCCGAGGCCCGCGCCGTCCGCCGCGCCCTCGATGATGCCGGGAATGTCCGCCATCACGAAGCTCACGCCCTCGTCGACATACACGACGCCGAGGTTGGGGTAGAGCGTGGTGAAGTGGTAGTTGGCGATCTTCGGCCGCGCCTTGGAAACGACCGAGAGCAGCGTCGATTTGCCGACGTTGGGGAAGCCAATGAGGCCCACATCCGCGAGCAGCTTGAGCTCCAAAATGACGTCGTGGCTCTCGCCGGGCAGGCCCGCCTTGGCAAAGCGCGGCACCTGACGGGTGGGCGTGGCGAAGTGGCAGTTGCCCCAGCCGCCCTTGCCGCCGCGGCAGAGGACGTAAGGCTCGGACGAGGACATATCCTGAATGATCTCGTTCGTCTCCGCGTCGCGCACGAGCGTGCCGCGCGGCACGCGGATGGTGAGCGGCTTGCCGCTCTTGCCGAACTTGCGGCTGCCCTGACCGTCCATGCCGTTCTCGGCGGTGTATTTGCGCTTGTAGCGGAAGTCCATCAGCGTGGACATATTATCGTCCACCTGCAGAATGATGTCGCCGCCGTTGCCGCCGTCGCCGCCGTCGGGACCGCCGGCGGCGATGTATTTCTCGCGGTGGAACGCGACCGCGCCGTTGCCGCCCTTGCCGGCGGAAACGGAGATGCGCGCCTTATCAATGAATTCCGTTGCCATATCGAAAAACCTCCTTCGGGGGTATTGTTCTCTAACTTTACTATTTTACCCGCTTTTGCGTGCTCCGTCAAGGAAAAGCACAAAAAAGGAAGCGCAAGCCGTCGGCTTGCGCTTCCTTTTTCAAACCACTCAATTACTCAGCGGGATACACGCAAGCCTGCTTGCGATCCTTGCCGAGCTTCTCGAAGCGGAGCACGCCGTCCGCCTTGGCGAACAGGGTGTCGTCGCTGCCGATACCGACGTTGACGCCGGGATGGATGTGGGTGCCGCGCTGGCGAACAAGAATGTTGCCCGCGAGAACGAACTGACCGTCGGCGCGCTTGGGACCAAGGCGCTTGGACTTGGAGTCGCGGCCGTTCTTGGTCGAGCCCATACCTTTTTTATGAGCGAAGAACTGAAGACCAATGTTCATCATAATTCGTAGTCCATCCTTTCTGTAGAATGATGCGTGGGGGGGAGAGGAGGCTCACGCCTCCATTACTTCGATGTTTTCGGGGTACTCGTCGTGCAGCTCCGTGAAATAGAGCATCAAGCCGGCCAGAAGAGACTGGCAGGTGCTCTCCGCTGCGGCGCTCAGACCGCCGGGGAGACGGAACTCGATGGAACCCGATCTTTCATGGACCTTGACGGAGGCCGCGAGACCCAGCACGTCGTTCACGGTCGCGTCCACGAGACGCACGGCGCTCGTGATGGCGGCGCAGACGATGTCGGAGCCTGCCTCGGCATAGCCGCTGTGGCCCTTCGCGTCGAAGCCGATGATACGCTTTCCCTCGGTGAGGAAGGTAACGGTCGTCATGGCTCAGAAGCTGATCTTGCCGATCTCAACCTTGGTATAAGGCTGACGATGACCCTGGCGTTTACGGTAGCCCTTCTTGGGGTTGTACTTGAAGATACGGATCTTCTTGCCCTTGCCGTTCTTGACGACCTTGGCGTCAACCTTCGCGCCCTCCACCACGGGAGTGCCGAACTTGGTGTTCTCGCCGTCCACGATGGCCAGAACGGTGTCGAAGGTAACGGCCTCGCCGGCCTCGACGTCCAGCTTCTCGATGAACAGAGTGTCGCCCTCGCTGACATTGTACTGCTTACCGCCGGTAACGATGATCGCTTGCATGTGTGCACCTCACTTTCCTTTATTACGGACTCGCTGTCGGGGGTGATCGGACGAGCCGATGCTTTATACCCATTCAAAGCGGCTCACCGATTATAACAGGGAAAAACGGGAAAGTCAAGCATTTTTTGCTTGACTTGCCACGCTTTCTTATAAAATTTTGAAAAGAATAAAGCCAACTGTGTTGATGGCAAGGTTTGCGAAGATGTGAACTGCCCAGGAGGGGAAGATCGTCCCTGCTCTCGCGTCGAGAAGATTAAAAAGCACGCCGCCCGCAGTAAGTCCCGCGAGCGCGAGAAGGAAGAGAAGCGGAGGGAACCACCCGAGCATCATCGCCGTGTGGTAGAGCGCAAAGCTCAGTGCGCTGAAAAGGCAGGCAAAGCGCTCGTCCGCATACCTGCGCAGAACAAGAAAGGCAAAGCCGCGGAAGAAGAACTCCTCCAGAAGCGAATTGACGAAGGAGATGTAGAGTGATACCCACAGGAAATTCTCCGCCGTAACGCCGGCATTCTTATCGAGAAGCGCGGTGACAGCAGAAAAATCAAAGACGCTGCGCAGCGCAAAATAAGCGCCGAGAGTGAGCGCGAATACGCCAAACCCAAGAGCGAGCACACGCAGCAGCGCGCGCCGCTGTATACGGAAAAGAGCGCGGTAACCGTCCTTGCCCGCAGCATACCCATAGAGCAGGGGAGCAAGCAGAAAGAGTGCGAGCTTAACGGCGGATTTGACTGCGTAGGGAGGGCGGAGTACGCCGTCAACAAGCGTCATTGCCGCGCAGCCGAGCAGTACGAGCGCGCAGATAGCAAGCACATTCTTTTTGATAGAAGTCATTGGCTCCCCTCAGCCGTCCTCTCTCATGCTGTAGAGCGCCGCGCCGATGGCGGTGGCGAAGGTGGCGTTTTCCGGAATGACGTATTCCACGCCGTAGAGCTGCGTGAAGAGGTCGAAGGTCTCGCGCGCGGGCGGGAGCATCGTGAGCGCGCCGGTGAGCACGACCGTGTTCGTGCCGCAGGTGCGGCAGGCGAGCACGGACATCGTGCCGATGGCCTGCAGGACAAGATTCACGAGACCGCGCATCTTGTCGGCGCTCGTGGCATCCTCGGCGAGCTTGGCGAAGTTCGCCGCTGTCGCCTCCGGCGGCAGCGCGCCGACCTTGCCCTTGGACATATCGCCGATGGTGAGGTCGATCTGGGAGAGGTCGCCGTCCTGACAGAGCTTGCGGATAAGCGCGTACTGGTGCACGCCCGTGATGAGCTCGCTGAGGCCCGAGAGCGTACCGCCGCCGATGCCGCTGCCGATGATGTGGCGGATCTCGCCGCCCTTTTCCGCCCAAAGCAGCGAGGTGCCGGTGCCCATGCTCACCACGACCGCCCGCTCCTTCCGGCTCAGCGCCAGACCGCCCACGCCGACGGAGGGGAACTCCTCGACCTTGACCGTGCGCACGCCGTAAATGTCGCCGTCCACATACGAGGCGCCCACGCCGGTGAGCGCGATGTGGCCGATGTCCGTGAGCTTCAGGCTGTGCGTGGCGAGGAAGTTGCCGAGCGCGCCGTAGAGCGAGGTGAGCGGGTCCTCCGCCTTCACGCGCAGCATATCAATGACTGTGCCGTTTTCGTGCAGCCCCACGATCTTCGTGCTGCTGCCGCCGATGTCAATGCCCAGAATAACGCCCATTTTGCGCTCCTCCGATGAAGTAAATTCATGCATATCATAGGAGACTTGCAGGGCAAAGTCAAGCAAAAGCCTTGAAAAGCCTTGCTTTATCCGTAAAAGCGGGCTATAATGAGGGCATCATAAGGCCGTGGTGAGCGTACCGCGGCCGAATTTATATGAGGTGTTCCATGAAAACGGAAGAAAAACTGAACATGACCATGCTCTGCGATTTCTACGAGCTGACCATGGGCAACGGCTATTTCCAAACCGGCTTCAAAGATCGCATCACCTATTTTGACGTTTATTTCCGCTCGGTCCCGGACGGAGGCGGCTTTGCCATCGCGGCGGGCCTCGAGCAGCTCATCGAATACATCGAGGATCTGCACTTTGACGAGCAGGACATTGCGTACCTGCGCGGCAAGGGCATTTTCTGCGAGGAATTTCTGGAATATCTGCGCACCTTCCGCTTCACCGGCGATATTTACGCCGTACCGGAGGGGACGCCCGTGTTCCCGAAGGAGCCGATGGTCATTGTGCGCGCGCCCGCCATCGAGGCGCAGCTTGTCGAGACCTTCGCGCTGCTGACCGTCAATCACCAGAGCCTGATCGCCACGAAGGCCAACCGCATCGCCCGCGCGGCCAAGGGCCGCGGCGTGATGGAGTTCGGCTCCCGCCGCGCGCAGGGCACCGCCGCCGCCATCGTCGGCGCGCGCGCAGCCTACATCGGCGGCTGCATCGGCACGGCCTGCACCATCACGGACGAGCTCTACGGCGTGCCCGCGCTCGGCACGATGGCCCACGCCTGGGTGCAGATGTTCGACACCGAGTACGACGCCTTCAAGACCTACTGCGAGCTTTATCCCGGCAACGCCATCATGCTGGTGGACACCTACGACACGCTCCACTCCGGCATCCCCAACGCCATCCGCGCCTTTGACGAGGTGCTGCGCCCGAAGGGCATCACCAAGTGCGGCATCCGCCTCGACAGCGGCGACATCGCCTACCTTTCCCGCAAGGCGCGTGAAATGCTCGACAAGGCCGGCTGGGAGACGGCGACCATCACCGTTTCCAACTCGCTCGACGAGTACATCATCCGCGATATGTGGATGCAGGACGCGAAGATCGATTCGTTCGGCGTCGGCGAGCGGCTCATCACCGCGCGCAGCGAGCCGGTGTTCGGCTGCGTCTACAAGC
>ERZ773260.160-NODE-160-length-97109-cov-30.119717_pt1 | contig 97109 bp, 83 predicted proteins | sample MGYA00511387_ERZ773260 | MGnify/ENA primary metagenome ERZ773260 (study PRJEB29015, sample SAMEA2737745) | human gut metagenome | biome: human gut; feature: human-associated habitat; material: faeces | place: China | collected 2012 ...
TGGTGGTATTGGATGAGGTAAGCTCTGTTTCTCCGGTAAAGAGATCCGTCTGCTGGCTGAAGCGGTACAGTTCCTCGCAGGTATCGCTGAAATGTTTTCTTTCCGGATCCAAAAGACCTGCAATTTTTTGCCCGGTTTCTGGATTGAAAATATCACCCAGGGCGTTTAACACTACAACAGCAGCCATTTTTAAGCTGCCAACAGATACGGCGCAGATGCCGATCCCTGATTTCATAGAACGCTCCATGCCGCAGATTTTTCCGACAGAGGCTCCGCAGCCTGCTCCGATGCTGCCGCAGAGGCTTTTGTTAAAGTCAGCTGCGCAGGAAAAGGTTTCCTGCAGAGAGGAGACATTTTTGATCCAGTCTTCTGCCTGAACACAGGCCTCGTAGCCCATGGCTGCATCGGGGCGGATATCGGCCCGGCCCATTCCCAGATCGTAAATACAGGACTGGCAGACCAGAGGAACATTGGCAAAGCCTGTGGGATAGCCCATACCGTGTTCTTCCAGGTAGCGCATAACCCCGTCGCCTGCAGCCAGACCAAAGGCAGAGCCTCCGGAAAGAACGATGGCATTCAGGGGATTATCCGCGGTGACAGGAGAGGCCAGAGGCGTTTCCCGTGAGGCAGGTCCGCCTCCGCTGATATCTACGCCGGCAGCTGCGCCCTGATCGAATATCAGAACCGTAACGCCGGTTTTTGCTTCTTCATTCTCTGCATGGCCGATGCGAAGACCGGGGACGTCCGTAATGGGAATTTCCCTTACAAAGGATGATGGTTTCATAAATGAGTTCCTCCTGTTGTTTGAATTCTATTCCTTCAAATTTATCACAGTTATTTATCGCTTCAATGCCGCTGCCAGAGTCCTGCTGACTGCGCTTCCGAGAACCGTGCACGCCGCAGCTTCAATGGCGCCCTGGATTCCAACAAACAAAATAACGAAAATCAGCGGATTGGATGCGCCGAGAGATGCAGCAAGTCCCTGAACATAATCAGTATTGTAGAAGAAAAGGATCAGAGAGCTCATAAAAAGTACAGTGTTTAAAAGCGGGCAGGCCAGACAGGCAATAAAATAAGAAGCATTTTTAAATCGCGGTCTGAGAGCTGCAAAGATCAGCCCGCAGAGCCATCCCTCCAGAACACGGGGAACCATGCAGGTAAATGCCAGAGCGAGCGGATTGATGGAAAGCAGCATGGAGCTGAACGGACTGCCGCCGGTCATAGCTGTGATCAGGCTGGTAATACCGAATGCCAGACCGCAGACGGCTCCGGCCAGAGGCCCCATAAGGACAGCGCCTACAGCCACAGGAACGGTAAGAAACGTAATGGTCAGTCCCGGAGTCCGAAGATAGCCAAGAGGCGAGAAGGCCATGACAAAGATAATGGATATCATCAGCGCAAGCTGAACCATACGCTTCGTCTTTGCCTGGTGAGCCAGGTTCTGTGAGGGGATACGGGAATTCATTGGTGTTGAAAGTCTTGCATTCATCTTTGTTCTCCTTTTTCTTTCTGATAAAACGGCAGGAAGCATGCCTGTTTTTCAGGTAATAAGCGGCAGTTTTCTTTTGAATTAAAAAGATCTGCCTTTCATATGGAAATAAAAATGAACGAAATTTAGGAATGGAAAAAGGCGCAGAGATATCGCTGCACATGGATATGGAAGCTGGAAAACAAAAGTCAGGTTGCAGCCTCATAGGGTCCGCACATAAGATTTTCCCGCTTTTTATAGGTTTGAATAGAAAAAATAATCCGCAGAGTACAGGGGTCTGCGAGCCCTTTTGTCCTGATACATTTTCCTAAGAATAACGTTCGACCCTATTATAGCACAAACAAATAGGGAGGTAAATACGGTTTTTCTAAGGAAAACACGCCAGTTTTTCATAAAAACCCTTGACGAAGCCGTATGTTTTCTATATAATTGAGAAGATGTTTGATTATAATAGTCGTAATATGTTTGACAGATAAGCGATTAATATTAGAGGAGGTGTGCGCCATGAAAATGACTTTCCAGCCAAAGAACAGACAGCGGTCTAAGGTTCATGGTTTCAGAGCTAGAATGAGTACTCCGGGTGGAAGAAAAGTATTAGCTGCAAGAAGAGCAAAAGGCAGAGCAAAATTATCCGCTTAATGAATCTAAGGTCACAAGAAATTGTGGCCTTTTTTTTCACATATGCACTGGAAAAAGATTTTCAGTGCATGAGTATTCATTAAGCCTTTGGTAAAAGACTATGAAAAGATTTCCAAGTATCAAAAAAAATTCTGATTTTCAAAAAGTATATCGAACAGGAAACTCCCATGCCAACAGACAGCTGGTTATGTATGTAATGCGGGCTGAGAGCCAGGATACACGTATTGGCATATCCGCCAGCAAAAAAGTAGGAAACAGCATTGTCCGCCATCGGCTGACCCGTCTGGTTCGGGAAAGTTTCCGGTTACACAAAAACATGTTAGAGACTGGATTAGACATCGTTGTAGTGGTTCGCGCCGCTGCAAAAGAATCGGATTACAAAACTATAGAGCGTGCATTTCTGCACCTCTGCGGGCTTCATAACATTTTAGAGAATCGAAGTGAGAAAAATGATTAAAAAAATTATGATCCTTATGATTCGGGGATATCAGATTTTTCTGTCTCCGATGAAAGTATGGACTCACTGTATTTACACGCCTACGTGTTCTCAATACGCCATTGAGGCACTGGAAAAGTACGGCGTGGTGAAAGGACTATGGTTGTCTGTGCGGAGGATACTCAGGTGCCACCCATGGGCAGAAGGCGGTTATGACCCGGTTCCGTAACGTATGAGGAGGTAGCACATTGGATTATTTAGTTTTGACAAAGGTTGAGGGCATGTTTATGGGCCCCATTTCCCAGGTATTGGGATGGATTATGGACGCGCTGTTTCGGTTTACCAGCTCCTTCGGTGTTCTGAATATCGGTCTGTCCATTATTCTGTTTACTCTGGTAGTGAAAATTCTCATGTTCCCTATGACCATCAAGCAGCAGAAATCATCAAAGATGATGACGGTAATGCAGCCAGAGCTGATGGCAATTCAGAACAAGTATAAGGGAAAAACAGACAATGACTCCATGATGAGAATGAATGTGGAGACAAAGGCCGTTTATGAAAAGTACGGTACATCCATGACCGGCGGCTGTCTGCAGCTGGTGATTCAGCTTCCCATTATGCTGGCTCTGTATCGGGTAATTTACACAATTCCCGCCTATGTGGGACAGGTTAAGGAATATTTCCTGCAGGTAGTATATGCAATTACCGGCGCTGCCAATGCAGGTGCTCTTCAGGAAGGCGCTGCAGCCAAGCTGGTTCAGTTTGCTACGGATAACAATATTCCGCTTACTGGAATGACAACCATTGGCGATCTGACCGGCGTTACCGGCGAAGCTCTGGCCAACAAGATGGTAGATATTCTCTACAAATTAAATCCGGCTCAGTGGACCGAGCTGGGAAATGCATTTCCGGATGCAGCAAATGTAATTGCAGCAAATTCTGCAGTCATCGAAGGAATGAACTCCTTCTTCGGAATCAATCTGGCAACCAATCCCTTCAATGGTTCCTGGGTGCCGAGTATTGCATGGCTGATTCCGATTCTGGCAGGCCTGACTCAGTGGTTAAGCTCCAAGCTGATGATGTCTGCTCAGTCTCAGCCCAAGCAGGATGATAACAGCATGGGAACTCAGATGATGAAGCAGATGAACGTTATTATGCCTCTGATGTCTGTATGGTTCTGCTTTACTTTCCCGGCAGCAATCGGTATCTACTGGGTAGCCAGCAGCGTGTTTATGATTATTCAGCAGGTAATTGTAAATGCTTATCTGAACAGAGTGGATATTGACGAGATGATTCGCAAGAACGTTGAGAAAGCCAATAAGAAACGTGCGAAAAAGGGTCTTCCGCCTCAGAAAATCAATCAGAATGCAACTGCCAGCTTAAAGAGCATGCAGGCTGCAGCTGAAAAAGAGGAAGCCCTTCGCGCAGAGAAGCTGGAGAAGACGAAAGAACAGGTTGAGGCTTCCAACGCTTATTACAACAATGACGCAAAGCCCGGCAGTATTGCTTCCAAGGCAAACATGGTTGCCAGGTACAACGAAAAGCACAACAAATAAATAAGGGGGGCAGGAAACGATGGACGATAAGATTACAGTATCTGCAAAAACATTGGATGAAGCAATTACAAAAGCTCTCATTGAATTACAGACAACGAGCGATCATCTGCAGTACGAAGTCGTACAGAAAGAAAGTTCCGGCTTTTTGGGATTTATTGGGGCAAAGCCCTGTGTAATTCGTGCGCGGGTTATGAGTGAGGAAGAGGAAAGAAAAATTGCGGCAGAAAAAGCCGCTGCCGAAAAAGCAGCAGCGAAGGCCGCAGCAGAAAAAGCCGCTGCTGAGAAGGCAGCAAAGGCTGCGGAGGAGAAAGCGGCCAGAGAGGCGGCCCAGAAGGCTTCTGCAGCATCTGAAACAAAAGAAACAGCAGCTTCTGCAAACTGTGAGGAACGTTCTGAGAAATCAGGCGGCAGACCGGAAAAGCGGGAGAAAAAGGAATTCCAGCGTAGAGAAGGCAAAAAGGAGGCAGCTCCCAGACAGGAGACTTCCGGAAAGCCTGTCAGAAGTGCAGAGGCAGAGCCGGAGGAAAAGCTTCCAAAGGAAAAACCAGCAGGAAAGGTAAATGAAGAGGCTGTGAAAAAGGCAGCAAAGGATTTCCTGCTTCAGGTATTCGGCGCTATGGGAATGGAAGTGACCATTGACACTGTTTACAATGCCGGTGAGAGAGAACTCCAGGTGATGATGAACGGCGACGATATGGGTATTCTCATTGGCAAAAGAGGACAGACTCTGGATTCTCTCCAGTATCTGGTAAGCCTTGTAGTCAACAAAGAAACGGAAGGTTATCTGCGCGTAAAGCTGGATACAGAGAATTACCGGGAGAGACGGAAAGAAACTCTGGAGACACTGGCGAGAAATATTTCCTATAAGGTAAAGAGAACCAAGCATCCGGTATCCTTAGAGCCGATGAATCCCTACGAAAGACGGATTATCCACTCTGCCCTTCAGAATGATCGGTATGTGGTGACCCGCAGTGAGGGCGAGGATCCCTTCCGCCATGTAGTGATTTCCCTGAAGAAGGACAGCTACAGCGGCAGCCGTAAGGAGCGTTACGGTTCTCGCCGCAGCGACAGAAGCCACGGTGAGAAAACTTATGATAAGACAGCACAGAAAACTCAGGAAAAGGCTGAGTCTGTGACAGAAGCCAGCACAGAGCCTGCAGAGACAGGAACTGTACAGGAGTAAAATTAGAAAACGGGGGTGTCTGGTAGTGGTTTGACCACCACCGGATGCCCCTTTGTTATTGAGAGGTGAAATATGCTGAAGGACAGAAGCTCAGATACGATTGCAGCAGTTGCCACAGCCATGAGCAGTTCCGGGATCGGAATTGTGAGAGTCAGCGGCAGCGATGCATTTTCGATTGTAAATGAAATATTTGAAAGTAAAAAGAAGAATTTTGATTTGAGAAAAGCTCCCTCTCATCGGGTTCATTATGGTATGATAAAGGACGGAGAGGAAATTTTAGATGAGGTTCTTGTGATAGCCATGCGGGGACCCCACAGTTATACAGCGGAAGACACAGTGGAAATTGACTGCCACGGCGGTGTCCTGGTAATGAAAAAAATACTGGAGACAGTAATCAAATATGGAGCCCGTCCGGCAGAGCCGGGAGAATTTACAAAACGGGCATTTTTAAACGGACGGATCGATCTGTCACAGGCAGAGGCTGTGATGGATGTGATTCATTCAAAAAATGACTATGCCATGAAAAGCTCAGTCAGTCAGCTGAAGGGATCCCTTTCCAGAAAAATCCGGAAGCTGAGAGAGGATATTCTGTATCAGATTGCATTTATTGAATCTGCCCTGGATGATCCGGAGCATATTTCTCTGGAAGGCTATGAGGATGAGCTGATGGAGAAGCTGAATCCTATGATCGATCAGATGGAATCTATGGTTCGCTCTGCTGACAATGGAAAAATTGTCACAGAAGGGATCAAAACGGTAATTCTCGGAAAACCCAATGCGGGGAAATCTTCTCTGATGAATGTTCTGGTGGGAGAAGAGAGGGCGATTGTAACGGATATTGCCGGAACAACCCGCGACATTCTGGAGGAGCAGATTCGGCTTCACGGAATTACTCTGAATGTGATCGATACGGCAGGAATTCGGGAAACAGAGGATATTGTAGAGCAGATTGGAGTATCCAGAGCAAGACAGATGGCGGATCAGGCAGACTTGATTATTTATGTGGTGGACGGCTCCAGACCCTTAGATGAAAATGATGATTTGATTATGAATCTGATCCGGGACAGAAAAGCAGTGGTTCTTCTGAATAAAACAGATTTGAAGACTGTGATTTCCGAGAAGGAGCTGTCAGAAAAAACGGGGCTGGATGTGGTTGCCGTGTCAGCCAGAGAGGAAACAGGGATCGATCAGCTGGAAAATAAAATAAAAGAGATGTTTTATGAAGGGGATCTGAAGTTTAATGACGAGGTGATGATTACCAATGTGCGTCATAAAACAGCCCTGTCAGGCGCTTTGGAGAGTCTGAAAATGGTAAAGCAGAGCATAGAAAATCAGATGCCGGAGGATTTTCTCACCATTGATTTGATGGATGCCTATGAGAAGCTGGGCACAATTATCGGAGAAGCGGTTGAGGACGATCTGGTGAATGAGATTTTCAGCCGGTTCTGCACGGGAAAATAAATGGAAAAGAGGTTGTTGGTCATGCCGAATGTGGAAGAGACTTATGATATTGTGGTGGTAGGCGCAGGCCATGCGGGCTGTGAGGCGGCTCTGGCCTGTGCCAGATTGGGGCTGGAAACTATCATGTTTACGGTCAGCGTAGACAGTATTGCGCTGATGCCCTGCAATCCCAATATTGGAGGAAGCTCAAAGGGACATCTGGTGAGGGAGCTGGATGCCCTTGGGGGTGAAATGGGAAAAAATATTGATAAAACATTTATTCAGTCAAAAATGTTAAACCAGTCTAAGGGGCCGGCGGTTCATTCACTCCGTGCTCAGGCGGACAAGCAGGAATATACCCGCCAGATGCGCTGTACTCTGGAAAATACGGATCACCTGACAATCCGTCAGGCTGAGGTTACAGAAATTATGGCAGAGCATGGGCAAATTAAGGGGGTAAAAACCTTTTCCGGGGCTGTTTACCACGCTAAGGCTGTGATTCTGGCTACAGGAACTTATTTGAAGGCCAGATGCATTTATGGCGATGTAAGCATGTATACAGGGCCGAATGGCCTGCAGGCTGCCAATTATCTGACAGAGTCCCTGGTGAAAAACGGGATTGAAATGTACCGTTTTAAAACAGGGACTCCGGCTCGTGTGGATCGGCGCAGCATTGATTTTTCAAAAATGGAAGAGCAGTTTGGAGATGAGCGGGTGGTTCCGTTTTCGTTTTCAACGGATCCAGAGTCTGTTCAGAAGGATCAGGTTTCCTGTTGGCTGACCTACACCAATGAGGAAACACACCAGATTATCCGTGCCAATCTGGATCGCTCTCCTCTGTTTTCCGGTGCGATTGAGGGAACCGGCCCCCGGTACTGTCCGTCTATTGAAGATAAGGTTGTGAAGTTTCCGGATAAAAACCGGCATCAGGTCTTTGTAGAGCCGGAGGGTTTGTATACCAATGAAATGTATCTGGGGGGAATGTCCAGTTCTCTTCCGGAGGATGTTCAGTATGCTATGTACCGGACAGTTCCCGGGCTGGAGAATGTAAAGATTGTCCGCAATGCCTATGCCATTGAGTATGACTGCATTAATTCCAGACAGCTGAAGCCTACCCTGGAGTTTAAGGCGATTCAGGGGCTGTTCAGCGGCGGTCAGTTCAACGGAAGCTCCGGATATGAGGAGGCGGCTGTTCAGGGCTTTATGGCAGGCGTAAATGCGTCTATGAAGGTTCTGGGACGGGAACCCTATGTTCTGGATCGCTCTCAGGCCTATATTGGAGTGCTGATCGATGATCTGGTAACAAAGGAAAATCATGAGCCATACCGGATGATGACTTCCCGGGCAGAATACCGGCTTTTGCTCCGGCAGGATAATGCGGATCTCAGACTGCGGGAGATTGGCCATGAAATTGGCCTTGTCAGTGATGAGGATTATGAGCGGGTTCTACAGAAACAGCGGGATATTGAAGCGGAGACAGAGCGTCTGGAGAAGACAACGGTAGGGGCCAGCCCAAAGGTTCAGGAATTTTTAGAGCGCCACGGCAGCACGCTTCTGAAAACAGGAGCAACTATGGCAGAGCTGGTGCGCAGACCGGAGCTGGATTATTTTTCTCTGGCAGAAATTGACAAAACAAGACCACAGCTTCCGGCGGATACTGCAGAGCAGGTGAATATCAATGTGAAATATGAGGGATATTTAAAACGCCAGCAGCAGCAAGTGACTCAGTTTAAAAAGCTGGAAAATAAAAAGCTGGATATTGATTTTGATTACAGTACAGTGAAGAGTCTGCGGAGGGAGGCAGTACAGAAGCTGAATCTGTATAAGCCCTCATCGATTGGACAGGCATCGAGAATTTCCGGCGTATCTCCGGCTGATATTTCTGTTTTGCTGGTTCATCTGGAACAGATGCGCCACGGGCAGAGAGGACAGGAAATATAAGTATTTTGCTTATATTTCCTGAATAGTTACCCCGGAAAGAATCAAAAACAAAAGAAAAATACAAGAAAAAGAATAAATATACAAATAAAATACGGATGTATACATATTGACAATAAAATAACAATATAATTTTCTGATGGTTGTCCTGGATGGAAAACGGGAAGATGCAGATGCGATGTGAGCAGATAACAAGAGATACATGCAGAAGACGTCAGATGACTTCTGCTGAGACATCAGACGTCTTCTGAAGCGTTGTTTTTATGTGTAAATGGAAGTGCTTTTTTGGAATATGAATCCTGAATATATGGAAATTCGGGATAGAGAGAAGGTGGATTATGGAACAGAAATTTGTGGACAGGATGAGATGCGAAACGGAGGAGCTTGGGATAACTCTGAGTGATCGGCAGTTAGAACAGTTTTATCAGTATTATGAAATGCTGGTAGAGTGGAATAAAGTAATGAATCTTACAGCGATCACAGAAATGGAAGAGGTGATTACCAAGCATTTTGTTGATAGCTTGTGTATTGTAAAGTCAGAAAAGGATCTGGAAACTTGCAGTAAAAAGGTGATCGATGTGGGAACAGGAGCGGGATTTCCAGGAATTCCTCTGAAAATTGCTTTTCCTGGATTGAAAATCACTCTCTTGGACTCTCTGAACAAACGGATCAATTTTTTGAAGGAAGTGTGCAGCGCTTTAGGGCTTTCTGAAGTGGAGATGATTCATGGAAGAGCAGAAGATTTTGGGAAAAATCCAAAATATAGAGAGAAATTTGATTACTGTGTTTCCAGAGCAGTAGCAAATACAGCAACTTTGTCGGAATATTGTCTTCCCTTTGTGAAGATTGGCGGCGCTTTTCTTCCGTATAAATCTGGAAAAATTGAAGAGGAGCTGAAGGAAGGAACGAAAGCTATTGAAAGTATGGGAGGCACGGTGGAAAAAGTAATTCATTTTTCTTTGATCGGCGCAGATGCAGAACGTACCCTGGTGAAAATTAAAAAGATTTCGGCAACACCGAAGAAATATCCTAGAAAAGCGGGCGTTCCATCAAAGGAACCAATCAAGATGTAATTGCTTTTTACAAAATAAAAAATGAAAAGAAAGAGTGTTTTCTGGCACGGAGTTTCGCGCTGGAATGCACTCTTTTTTTCTTTCTTGCAAATAAAAGAAAATGCTAATCCTGTAGATGTATTACTGTAAAAAGGAATTTTGTTTGGGAAAAAAATTTGACGCAGATAAGCTTCCTTGTTAAAAAGGTATGATGATATTGTGAGTTTTACGAGAAAACTGTAATGTTTCACGTGAAACATTTGAAATATAAAGCAGGTGTGAAGTCTGGCTATGTATTATATTGAAAAAAGATGCATAGCATGAATGAATATACAGAATAAATATTCAAAAATAACGCATATTAAAATGTATAAATATTATGTAAAAATGTATATGCATAAATGAGAGAAAGGCAGAAAAAAGGGAATAATAGGAAAAAAAGGAAGGGGAAAGCGAGAGGGAGGAGCTGTCGCAAGCTGTTATAGGGGACAGATTCAGAGTAGTAAAACCTATTAGAATATGATAAAACGCAACCATTCAGGATAGGGGGAGAGCTGTCGGAAAAATCCGCTTACAAGCAAATTTGATACAGATTTTCCTGCCAGTTCTCGCATCGGAGGAATCTCCGGTGCTTCTTGTTCGGTTTTGCCGGACAGAAAGATGATTCGTCCTGAACAGTTACGATAGAATTAGTAATAGGAACGCAGGGCAAAAAAATAATCGGAAAGGAGAGCATATGTATGACAACAAGAAAGGAAAATATCGTGATCCCGAAAGAAGCTTATGTAATCTGGGAAAAATTGTCGGCATTTGAAAAATATCCTGAGTGGAGAGCAGATGCGAGTGAAATAGAAATGATCGATGAAAAATGTTTTAAAGAGAGCAATCGAGAGGGATATAAAACGATTTTTACCATCGAAAAGTCGGTTCCGTTAACGTGCTTGAAGTTATGTTTGGAAAACGATAGCATGACAGGATATCGGGAGTTTTTGCTTGATTCCAGGGGAAATGAAACAGAGATTGAAATAACGGAAAGTGTAACATCAAAAAGGCTCTCTACAAGACCGATTGGGAAAAGTGTGTCTGAGCGGGTTTACTTACAGCAGGATTTAGAAAAAATCGTGGAAGATTTGAAGAGGATTTAATTGTAACTGTTCAGGACGGGGTGTTTCCTTTTCCGGCAAAGCCGAATAAGAAGATGCCTCGTCCTGAATAGTTATATTTAATTTTAAAATTTGGTATGTATTTCAGGGTAAAAACAGTAGAAGAATCAAATTAGTGTCTGTCCGGCACGATTTCGATCCAGTATCCGTCTGGATCCAGGATAAAATAGATTCCCATTTTTTCGTTTTCAAAGCAAATGACTCCCTGATCTTTGTGGAGCTGATGGAGACGATCGTATTCATCTGTTTTAAAGGCGAGGTGAAATTCGCATTCTCCTAAATTATATGGCTCGGTTCGATCGCGAAGCCAGGTTAATTCCAGGGTAAAGTCGCTGCTTCCATCGCCTAAATAAACCAGTTTAAAGGAACCGTCTTCAGCCACTTTTTCTCTTACTGGCTCTAAATTCAAAGAATCTTTGTAGAATTTCAGGCTTTTTTCCAGATCAAGAACATTAAAATTAAAATGATTAAATGTTGTCATAAGCGAACCTCTCTTTGCGTTTGATTAAATGATTGTTTTTTATAACTGTTCTGAATAGTTACGTTTTTCATTATGAAAAATCATTCCTATGAAAGATAAACCCTCAGCAGCTATGGGAAGTGCAGTGCGGATGCTATACAACGGGGATAAAAGCTTGTTGTAAAACGAATTACGCAGTACAGGTTTAAAGGTTTCATAGAGATGCATCATAAACTTATTTAAAATGTTTCACGTGAAACATTTTGAAATTTGATGTTTGTTATAAAAATCTGCTGCAAAATAGTTTTACGACTTTTACGTAAAGAATGTTTCTACAAGATGCAGCACTTTTTCTGGAGATTCCAAATGAGGAAGACCTTTTGTTTCTGGGATAATAGCAGTTTCTATGGCAGGATTGCAGTCTTTATATTCATCCAGCCGTGTCTCGATATCGGAAACAGCAGAGCCGCCAATGATATAGAGACTATTATCGATCTTCCGAATCGCATTGGTAATGTTGCATTTGGTGTAATTACATTTAGAACTGGCGTAAATGGCCTTGGGAGCATTGCCTAAATGGGCTGCTTCATAGTAGCTGTCTATCAGTTTGGGTTTTACGGAAAATGGATTATAAAATCCGTGGGAGCATACTTCTTCTGCAATGATATGTTTGCTGGCTGCGATATGATAGAGCAGTGTTCCGATCACAGGCAGTTCAACCATAAATTTATACATTTTTGCCAGCTTGCCGGGAATCAGGCTGCAATCCAGAATTCTAAGCGGATTGATAAGCATAATCTGATCGAATAAATCCGGATCACTTGCACAGGCCATAACAGGGATAGAAGCAGATTCTCCAGAAGCAATAACATTTGTCCGATGGCCAATAACAGATTTAATGAAATCTGAAATCAGCTGTACATACAGATAATTGGTATAAGTCATGTTTATTTTTTCTGATCGACCACATCCCAGCAAATCTATGGTGTAAACCGTATAATGCTCTTGAAGCAACGGTACTAATTGACTCCACTCATGTCCACTGGCTGCAGCATGAATATCATGGATCAAAAGCAGTGGTTTTCCACTTCCTGTTTTTGTATAGTGGATGTTTCCCAATCGCCATTTATAACATAGGGATTTGGGCTCAGAAAGTAAATTTTTTGAAATAGCTGAAATCTTTATGCATTTATTGATTGCAGCAATCGATGCGGTTGTTCCGGCAGAAATAAGGAGTAAGGTGAAAAGCTTGTTTTTGGTACGCATAAATACCTCCCCTGAACAATATTGAGCTGCAAAAAGCTCAGTCTTTTCCTATTAGTATAATACAATTTTGCGTCATATACAACGAGAAACGAGGAAAAGTTGACGTACTGCTGAATAATTTATGGGGATTTTACGAAAATTTCATGAGAATAATTTTCTGATATACATAGGAAAAGATGGAAAAGTATGTTATACTTAATACCAATACAGATATTACTATACTATAGTAGCTGTTCAAAAAAGCGCATTTCCTGTTTTTAGACAATCGGTCAGGTTTATCTCCGCTTCTGGATAGTTACCAAGAATAAAGGAAAGAATATGGGAAGAATAATAGCAATTGCAAATCAAAAGGGTGGAGTAGGGAAAACTACAACAGCCATTAATTTGTCCGCCTGTTTAGCAGAGGCTGGACAGAAGGTACTTGCTGTGGATTTTGATCCGCAGGGAAATGCCACCAGTGGCCTTGGTTTTGAAAAGGGATATATGGATAAAACTGTTTACGAGCTGCTGATGGATGAATGTCAGTTGGATGAGTGTATCGTGAAGGAGGTTCAGGAAAATCTGGATGTCCTTCCATCTGACGTAAATCTGGCAGGAGCTGAGATTGAACTCCTTGATGTGGCAAATAAGGAATCACTGCTGAGAGCGGAACTGGAAAAGGTAAAAGATAATTATGATTTTATCATTATCGATTGTCCTCCTTCTCTGAGTCTTCTCACAATCAATGCACTGACAGCATCTGATACTGTTCTTGTTCCGATTCAGTGCGAGTACTATGCTCTTGAAGGATTGACACAGATTCTTCAGACTATTGATTTGGTGAAGAAAAAACTGAATCCGAAGCTGGAGTTAGAGGGAGTTGTGTTCACCATGTACGATGCGAGAACCAATCTTTCTCTGCAGGTGGTTGAAAATGTAAAGAAGCATTTAAACAGAACTATTTACAAAACAATTATTCCGCGGAATGTTCGTTTGGCAGAGGCACCCAGCCATGGAATGCCGATCAATCTTTATGATACTCGATCAACGGGAGCAGAAAGTTACAGAATGTTAGCAGCAGAAGTGATCAGCAGAGGAGAGGTATAATGGCACAGGCAAAGAGAGGACTTGGAAAAGGATTGGGAAGAGGACTTGGAGCTTTGTTTGGAGAAGATGTTGTTGAGGAAGTTGTTATGGATAAGAGAGGCAGCCATTCTCACGAAAACTCTGACAGCGAAGAAGAAAGAGTTTCTCGAGGAAGGAAACATACATCAACATCCAATGTGAAATCCAATGAGAAGAATCAAGATTCCACTTCTGAAAAAGTTGTACAGAAGAAAGTGGCAGAGGAGAAGATGTCTCAGACCCAGAGCTTATCTGGTGAAGTAGAGAAGCTGGAACCAAAAACACAGCCAGATGTTTCACGTGAAACATTATCAGATGGTTCTGTTGACAGAGCATCTGTTTTAGATTTTTCACTTGAACAGCAGGCGATCGAGAAACAGATTTCGGCATCTGAAAAAGGGGAAGAAACGCATGGCGAAATTTATGTGAAGCTTTCCAAGATTGAGCCAAATCGTTCCCAGCCAAGAAAAAATTTCGATGAGGAACAGCTTCAGCAGCTGGCAGATTCCATGAAGCGGTATGGTGTACTGCAGCCGCTTCTGGTACAGAAGAGAGAAAATGGATTTGAAATTATTGCAGGGGAACGTCGCTGGAGAGCTGCCAAGATGGCAGATTTGAAGGAGGTTCCTGTGGTAGTCCGGGAATATGATCCGCAGCAGACCATGGAAATCGCGTTGATCGAAAATGTTCAGAGAGAAGATTTGAACCCGATTGAAGAGGCTATGGCATATCAACAGCTGATTCAGGAATTTAATTTGAAGCAGGAAGAAATTGCGGAGAGAGTATCCAAAAGCAGAACAACGATTACTAATAGCCTGAGATTGCTGAATCTTGCAAAAGAGGTACAGCAGATGCTGGTTGAAAACCGTCTTTCCAGCGGACATGCAAGAGCGCTTTTGTCTTTAGAAGATCCCAAGCTGCAGATTGAACTGGCTCATAAGATTGAACAGAATAAAATGAGCGTTCGTGAAGTAGAAAAGGCTGTAAAGCTGATGGGAAAAGAAAAGAAACCGAAAAAAGAAAAACAGGTAGATGAAGCGCTTGAGCTGGTATTTCGGGATCTGGAAGAACGGATGAAAACGGTTATGGGTACGAAGGTAAATATTAGCCGAAAGGATAAATCAAAAGGAAAAATTGAAATTGAGTATTATTCGGAGTCGGAGCTGGAGCGTATTGTAGAATTGATTGAATCCATCCGGTAAGGGATATGCAAAAGACAGGAGTGAACAAAGATGGAAGGAAGTATTTTGAATAACCTGGGATTTGATCCCGTCTATCTTATCATTGCCCAGTCGGCTATCACATTGATACTGCTGGTCGTTGTTATTGTGTGTATAGTTAAGATAAAAAAGTTATACCGGCGGTATGATTATTTTATGAGAGGGAAAGATGCGGAATCAATGGAGGAAATGATCATAAAACAGATGGAGGATATTATTGATCTGAAATCTCAGGATCGGGCCAATAAAGATTCTATTCGCACAGCTAATAAGAATTCCAGAGCGTCTTTTCAAAAAATGGGTATTGTAAAATACAATGCGTTTAAAGGAATGGGCGGAAATTTGAGCTTTGCTCTGGCATTACTGGATTATACAAATACAGGTTTTGTGATTAACTCTGTTCACAGCAGAGAAGGGTGTTATCTCTATATCAAAGATGTAGATAGAGGTCAGACAGAAGTTGCCCTTGGTAATGAAGAAAAAATGGCGCTGGAACAGGCCTTAGGCTATAAGGAAAAGAATATAGCTGCTCAGTAAGACAGCAAAAAAGCGCAGGGCAAATAGCCTGGAGGATAGCAGATACCAAAGCACAGGCAGTCTTGAAGTGGAAGAGAGCAGACACCAAAGCACAGGCAGCATTGAGGTGGAAGAGAGCAAACACCAAAAGTGCAGGCAGCCCTGAATTGAAAAAGAGTGGACATCAAAACCATAGACAGTTTGAAGTGAAAGAGAGAGGAACATAAAGGCGAGCCGGATAAGAGAAACGTGCGTGTGGCTGCAAATAAAAAAAGAAAATAGGACGATATCAATGAGGGGGGGGCATTTGAAGAATGTTCCTCTTCGTTGTTTTATAAAAGAAGTTTGGCCTATGAAATAAAAGAACCATGAAATAAAAGGACTACGAAATATAAAAGAACTACGAGATAAAAGCTCAACAAGAAAGCCCAATAAGAAAACCCCAACAATAAAACTCCAACAAGAAAAACCTAACAAGAAAAACTCAATTAAGAAAACCTTAACAAGAAAAGCCCGACAAGAAAACCCCAACAAGAAAGACTAATAATAAAAGCCCATGCGAGAATAGGCGCTACGCACCGGAATTGCGACTTTCCCAGAACAGAAAGTATACTCCATTTATGGACTGTAAGAAAATAAAATAAAAATTACAAAATCATCACTGGTAGGGCGATATATCGCCCTAAGATCTTCCAAAATTCGACTAAACTAGTCCATAATAAGGAGGATTCTTCTGATGACGATAAGTGAAGCAACAAGCTATAGAATTACAGAATTATGTAAGGAAAAAAAGCTGAGTGGATATTCCGTTACCTATAAGGCCGGGATTCCTGCGTCAACTTATAAAAGTATTGTAAATGGAAAAAGCAAGAATCCGGGAATCGTTAATATCAACAGAATAGCAGATGGTCTTGGCGTAACGATTCGCGAGTTTTATGATTCTGATATTTTTGACGATCTGGAGCCGGATGAATAATTTATCAGAAGAAAGAAGGAATAACGTAAACCAGGCCAGGGAGCCCTTAGAAGAAAATCTGACAGATTCATAATATCATTATTTCGTATTCTATTTAAAAAATTTCACTCTTCACCGCGGTAATTTATGAAAACAAAATCAGGGTTTTATACATTTTGCATATAAAAGAATGAAAAAAAGTTTAAAAATTAGATATCATTTCATTGACAATTATTTAACGAGCAAGTATAATGCTTATAGTGACATTGTTAAAAAAATATCGACTTTTAAATGAGATATTTTATGTCGGACTTGAATATAGGAAACAGAAAAAACTTTTAGGATATCATTACTTTTATCATTATTTTATGGAGGATAAGTGACAATGGCAGAGAAGCAGACAATTGCAGTTCCCGAAATCATTGACAATGTAGAAGCTCTGGAAGTAAAGATGCAGGCAATGCGTGAGGCTCAGAAGATTTTTGCTACCTTTACTCAGGAGCAGGTCGATAAAATTTTCTACGAGGCAGCATCTGCAGCCAACAAAATGAGAATCCCGCTGGCTAAGATGGCAGTGGCCGAGACCGGCATGGGTGTTGTAGAAGATAAGGTTATTAAAAATAACTATGCAGCAGAGTATATTTACAATGCTTACAAGAACACCAAAACCTGCGGTGTGGTAGAAGAAGATAAGGCGTACGGAATCAAGAAAATTGCAGAGCCTATCGGTCTGGTAGCAGCAGTTATTCCTACTACAAACCCGACCTCCACTGCTATTTTCAAAACTCTGATTTGCCTGAAAACAAGAAATGCAATTATTATTTCCCCACATCCCCGTGCAAAAGAATCTACCATTGCAGCAGCAAAGGTTGTTCTGGATGCAGCTGTTAAGGCTGGCGCACCGGAGGGAATTATCGGATGGATTGACGTACCGTCTCTGGAGCTGACCAACACAGTTATGAAGGATGCAGATATTATTCTGGCAACCGGCGGCCCGGGTATGGTTAAGGCAGCTTATTCTTCCGGAAAACCGGCGCTGGGCGTAGGCGCAGGAAATACCCCGGTTATTCTGGACGACACTGCTGATATTAAGATGGCAGTAAACTCCATTATTCATTCCAAAACCTTTGATAACGGTATGATTTGTGCTTCTGAGCAGTCTGTAACTGTCCTGGCATCTGTTTATGATGAAGTAAAGAAAGAATTCGCATACCGCGGTTGCTACTTCCTGAAGCCGGAAGAGCTGGATAAGGTAAGAAAGACCATTCTGATCAATGGTTCTCTGAATGCAAAGATTGTAGGACAGAGCGCTTATAAGATTGCACAGCTGGCTGGCGTTGAGGTTCCGGTTGATACCAAGATTCTGATCGGTGAGGTTGAGTCTGTAGATATCAGCGAGGAATTTGCTCATGAGAAGCTGTCTCCGGTACTGGCTATGTACAAGGCTGAGACCTTTGACGAGGCAATTGTAAAGGCTGAGCGTCTGGTTGCAGACGGCGGTTACGGACATACTGCTTCCCTGTACGTTAACGTAAATGAGCAGGAAAAGATTATGAAGCACGCAGAAGCAATGAAAACCTGCCGTATCCTGATTAATACTCCTTCTTCTCACGGCGGTATCGGTGATCTGTACAACTTCAAGCTGGCTCCGTCTCTGACACTGGGCTGCGGCTCCTGGGGCGGCAACTCTGTATCTGAGAACGTAGGCGTGAAGCATCTGCTGAACATTAAGACTGTTGCTGAGAGGAGAGAGAATATGCTGTGGTTCCGCGCACCGGAGAAGGTATACTTTAAGAAGGGCTGTCTGCCGGTAGCCCTGGATGAGCTGGGCACTGTTATGCACAAGAAGAGAGCATTTATTGTAACAGACTCCTTCTTATATATGAATGGCTACACCAAGCCGATTACTGACAAGCTGGACGAGATGGGTATTGTTTACCAGTGCTTCTCTGATGTTCAGCCGGATCCGACCCTGGCAAATGCACAGGCTGGTGCAAAGGCTATGACTGCTTTCCAGCCAGATGTAATTATCGCACTGGGCGGCGGTTCCGCAATGGATGCAGGTAAGATCATGTGGGTAATGTACGAGCATCCGGAAGTAGATTTCCAGGATATGGCAATGCGCTTCATCGATATCCGGAAACGTGTATACACCTTCCCGAAGATGGGTGAGAAGGCTTACTTTGTAGCAGTTCCGACTTCTTCCGGTACAGGTTCTGAGGTAACTCCGTTTGCTGTTATTACAGATCAGGAGACTGGCGTGAAATATCCGCTGGCTGACTATCAGCTTCTGCCGAATATGGCAATCGTAGATACTGACAATATGATGAGCCAGCCTAAGGGACTGACCAGCGCATCTGGCGTAGACGTTCTGACTCATGCTCTGGAGGCTTATGCTTCTGTTATGGCAACTGACTACACAGATGGTCTGGCTCTGAAGGCAATGAAGAACGTATTTGAATACCTGCCCACCGCTTACAGCGACGGCAGCAATGTAGAGGCAAGAAGCAAAATGGCTGACGCTTCCTGCATGGCTGGTATGGCATTTGCAAATGCATTCCTGGGTGTATGTCATTCCATGGCTCACAAGCTGGGCGCATTCCATCACCTGCCTCATGGTATTGCAAACGCACTGTTAATTTCCCTGGTAGTAGAGTTTAACGCTGCTGAGTGCCCGAGAAAGATGGGAACCTTCTCTCAGTATCAGTATCCGCATACCAGAGCAAGATACGCTGAGTGCGCACGTTTTGTAGGTATTCAGGCTGCAAATGACGAAGAAGCTGTTAAGAAGCTGATCGATAAGATCGAAGAGCTGAAGGCTGCTGTAGGCGTAAAGAAAACCATCGCTGAGTACGGCGTAGATGAGAAGTACTTCCTGGATACTCTGGATGCAATGGTAGAGCAGGCATTTGATGACCAGTGCACAGGCGCAAACCCGAGATATCCGCTGATGAGCGAAATCAAGGAAATGTATCTGAGAGCTTACTACGGAAAATAAGAGAAATACAGAAAAATATAATAAAATACAATAAAACAAAATCAGAGACTGAATGCGGAGAAACCGAAGATAGCGGAGACTCCCATCCAGTCTCTTTTTTATGTCATAGGAAAGAGCATCCTATGACATAAAAACGCTCCGCGAGGATCGCCATGCGGCGGCAGAGAATTTTGTCGCAGAAGCAACCCGCCGCAGGCGGAGAAGCTCGCTCGCGAGCTTCTTTTCACAGCTTTAAAACTACATCTACACAAAATTGTCCGTTATCATAAGAAAACTGCGACATACCATTGTATTTTTCAGCCAGTGTTCGGATGGAATACAGGCCGATTCCATGTTCCCTCTGTGTCTGACTGTTTAGCTGGCTTTTGGTAGTCTGGTAAATGCCGGATTCCTTTTTCAGGTTTCCGTCAGAGCTGTTGGAAGAGACGATATACAGACTGTTTTGTTCCAGAATTTCAATAGTCAGAATGAAATATCGCTCTTTTTCCGGAACTGTCCGGCATCCCGCAATGGCATTTTCCAGAATATTTCCCATCAGACTGGACAGATCCAGAGTGGAAATTGTCAGAGGATCAGGAATGGAAATGTGCCATTCTGTACGGATTTCTGCCGACTGCGCCATGGCATAATAGTGATGAAACAAGGCATTGAGTACTGCGTTTTTGCAGAAGGGGCGCAGCTTGTCCAGCGTCAGCACCTGCTGTTCATAGTCTGCTAAATATTTCTTCAGATTTTCCACGTCTCCGCTGTTTGCCAGGACAGAAAGCGCGTGGACAGAATGCTTAAAATCGTGGCGCAGGTGCCGCGTCTGCTCCATATGGTTATAAAGGATGTTGTACTGTTCCGCCTGGATTTCAAGAAAATGCGTCCGTTCCTGCTGGCGAAAGGAGTCGATTAAAAGAGTAACCGTATGATAGAAAAGAACGCAGAGAAACAGGAGAAGCCCCAGGAGCAGCGTGATACAGATCAGGAATATGAAAAAAACGCGGTTGACATGCAGGGTTTCGTAGGAATGAGGAATACACTGGATATTAAACAAAAGAAAGAAGCCGGAAACAGGCAGGGTAATATACCAGATGTGCTCAATGTCCAGACATTCGATCAGGTGGGCAAGTTTTTTGCTGAAAGAAAAAGAAAGAATCAGCGTTAAAAAAAGAGAGGCAAAAAGCTGAAACAAAACAGTATCAAGAAAAACATCCAGATACGTTCCATAGGGATGGAACCAGGCGCTAAAGGCAATAGAATAGAGGTAACAAAAGGACAACAGGGAGCAGTTGAGGATATAAACAGCAAGTGCCTTGGAAAGAGACACGTTCAGAGTTTTCCAGTAAAACAGAAAGAATATAGCAATAACTGGAAACATGACTGCATTGGCACCAATATGAAAAAACGTCAGAATCCATGCGGCAGCAGGAATGAAAAATAGATATACGAGTCCAAAAAGTCCTGCTGTGCGGGCGGGAGAATAGCGCAGCTTGGTTTTCATGGGAAGATAGCACAGGAGAGCAGCAGGAATCAGAACAAGAAATTGAACAAAACTTGCCAGAAAATTCATGGTAGGATCCTCCTTTATAATGTAAGAAGAAATTTTTCGGAAAATGTCTGTTTTGCAGGAATGCGGAGAAAAACTCAGGTGTGCCTGTGATGATGTTCGCTGCGAAGCCAGGAGAAATGGTATTGGCGAAGCGCATTTTCCAGCTTCTGGCTGTCCCGGACGCGAACAGGAAAGCTTGTGCCGTCAGTCAGAATGCAGGCTTTCTTTGTAAGGGCATGTATATAATCTGCATTGACAAGAATTCCCCGGTTAACTGACAGAAAACGCGGATCATGACCGGTAAGCCGAAGAAAATTTTCAGCAGTCATACGGCTGCGCAGATGTTTTCCGTCCTTTGTGCAAATATCCAGATAATGGGCATCATTTACCACAGACACAATATCAGACAGCAGAAGAGGAATCGTCTGCCGGCCGCTGACAATGTTGATACAGGGCGTCTGCTTTGGAAAATGTTTCTGGGCATCATCCAGGACCTGAAAGAGCCGTCTCTCAGAAAAAGGCTTGGTAATATAATCAAAGGCATGAAAAGAAAAGGCATCAGGCATAAAATCACTGGAGAAAGTGAGGAAAACCAGAAGACAGGCGTGATCGATTTCCCGCAGCTTTCTGGCCGTGTCAATGCCATTAATCCCTTTCATAAAAATATCCATAAAAACAATCTGATAAACGCCAGGCTGAAATGTGTTCAGAAACTCAGCTCCTCCCAAAAAGCAGGTAAGCTCTGTCGGTTCGCCGGTTCTGGTTTCAAAATCCTGGCAGAGAATTTTCATTTGTTCTATGCAACTCTGCTCATCATCTACGATGGCAATTTTCATGAGAATCACGTCCTTTTCTGTTTTATTTTATCATAAAAATATGGGGGAGTTCCAGTATTCTCTTTGTCTTTTCGAGGCCAGAAAATGTATGTTCGTGCCAAACGGATTGTTTTTTATAGGAAAAACCAATATAATAACTTCAGGGAAGGAATGATTGATTATATTAAAAAAAAGATAAAAAAGCAATAAAATGTACATAAAAAGTGCAGAATTTATGGCATTTCTGCGCATTTTATGTTATTCTATTTTTGTGACTGAATGCGAATGGAGAATTACACATTTCATTGGCATTTTTTTGACAATCAATAGAGAATTCCTGCTGGTGTACTATATTTTTTCGGGGGGGGGATAAAATGGAATTCCAAAAACAGACAGTGTTGGAGGTCTGTATGCTTGGAGGTTTTTCTGTTACCTATCAGGGAAAAGAGATTCTGATAGGAAGGAAAAATACCTTAAAATTTATCCAGCTTCTGCAGTTGATTTGGCTCAGGGGAGAAAGAAGAATTTCTAAAAAAGAGCTGATTGACGCGTTGTATGACCGAAGAGAAGTGGCAGACGCCAATAACAGCATCAACAATCTCCTCCATCAGGTAAAAAAACAGCTTCCGGCAGCGGGACTGCCAGACTGCAATTATATTATTCGTATAGAGGGAGATTATATGGCGGGAACAGAGATTCCAGTAAGAACCGATGTTCAGAGTTTTGTGGAGCTGGCGGAAGCCGGGGACAGAGAATTGAATGAAGAGAAAAGCGCCTGTTATTATAAGCAGGCGTTGGCTCTGTATAAGGGAGAACTGCTTCCTGATATTTCCACGGAGATATGGGTTATTGAGGAGAATCTGCAGCTGAAGATGATTTTTGATACCTGTGTTCAGAGACTGGCAGATTATTTCAAACGAAACGGAAAGGATGCAGAACTGGAAGCATTGTACGAAAAGGCTGTCAGGCTGTTTCCTTATGAAAATTGGCAGCTGGATCAGATTGATGCTCTTTTAGCAAAAGGAGAAAATGAGAGAGCTCTGGAGATTTATCATCAGATGGTTCAGCTGTATTCAGATGAAATGGGACTGGATCCTACACCGGAGATGCTGGAATGTTATGAGAAGATCAGCCAGAATTCCCATGCGCTGCCGGGAGATATGGAATTTATTAAACGGGAATTGAGTGAAAAGAAGGAGGAACGCAGGCGGGGAGCATATTTCTGCGATTACCGGACCTTCACTGAGATCTGCCATGTTTCAAGAAGAAATATGGAACGTCTGGGAAAATCCATTTACCTGATGCTTTGTACTCTGAGCGATTATGAGGGGAAGCCGATCCAGAATCAGGAAAAGCTGAAGCTTCGCTCAGCGGATCTGGAGCAGGTGATTTGCGGATGTTTGAGAGAAGGAGATACCTTTACCAGATATAACCAGTCTCAGTATCTGATTATGCTGGTTGGAACCAATAAAGAGAATTGTGAGATTGTATACCAGAGAATCAAAAACCGGCTGAGGGAGAAGATTCAAACCAAGGCTTCCATCAGCTATACAGTGGCGTCGCTGGCAGATTTAAAAGATATTTAAAAAGAAATATAAGACAGATGAAGAGCAGGTAAGTGCAAAAAAGCGCTTATCTGTTTTTTTATACATTTTTTAAAAATTTAATATTTTTTAAGAGTTTCTTTAATAATCTGTCTGGTAAAGTGTCATATATAAGAGGTGAGAAAAATGGGGACAGTCGTTTACAATCTGTATGCACCCAATCTGATTTGTATTGGAATCGATGGGGGAAATAATGGAGAATATACTGGACGGATTTGGCATCAATATTCAGATGAGCCGCTGTCCTTTCAAGGAACCATGGAGATGGTACGGTCGATAGAAAATCTGTTTAATCAGTGGAATTTTCCACAGAGTTCTACAGACAGCCGTTCCTTTTCAACAAAGAAACCCGTTGCCGGAGAAGTACAGGGGAAAGGGGTCGAACTTCAAATGGATGCATCACGTTTACACAATAAAAATGGAGGAAAGGGAACCTTTGTCGTACATGTCAGGTACCGGCAGAATGCAACCTGGCAGGGAGACGTCATCTGGGCAGAAAAAAATGAACGCCAGAGCTTTCGCAGTGCGCTGGAGCTTCTGAAGCTGATCGACAGTGCGTTGGACAGTAAGGAAGGGGAGGAATTGGAAAATGATTAAAACAGAAAGACTGAAAGATACAAAAATAAAGAAGAGGGAGGGATAACAGACAATGGGAGAAAATTCCAGGATGCAGAATCACATAAACGAAATAAAAAGAAAAACTCAGCATTTTTGGAGTCATAAGGGAAAACGGTTCTGTGCGGCAATGCTTTGTGCCAGTATGGTTATGGGAAATGCAGGCAGTATTGCAAATGCATCCAATGTGATTGTTTCCGGAGAAAGCGGTCTGGCAACTCCCAGCAACACAGTCAATGCAGCAACGCCGTCCAACGGAAGTGAGCTTCATCGTTTCCAGACGACGGGAGAAGAACTGTATGAGGCTCTGCAGAATGCCATTGCCGGAGACGCGCGGGCAGATGTGGAATTTACAGGCGGGAACAGAGAAGAATATGAAGACTTTTTCCTGGAGCCGGGAGATTATTATGAATTAAAGCTGGAAAATGGGAAAAAGGGAAATCAGGCAGAGCTGAGAGTTTTTGCCAGAATCGAAGAAAGCGAACTGGTTGGAAGCGAACAGGATGATTATGTAGTAGACGGCTCAGAAGAGCTGATGCTGCTGGTTACGAATCATTCAGATGGGGATCAGAAAGCCATCGTTGCAGTTGACGAAAAGCATACTCCAGAATTCGTGATACCGGTAAATGTAAAGTCGGATGCAGAGCTGATAACATCACCATCTCCTGTGATTGATACAACAAAAACAGGCGAGGCAGCTGAAACAGCAACACCTTCTAATGGAATGACAGCAACGCCCTCTGACAGTGAAGAACCGGAAACAGAGGCTCCAGAGGAAAAACCGGCAGACGAGCTGGAAGGCGAGCTTTATGAGCTGACCAGTGTGAAGGAGGGAACGGCAGTCGGTTTCCTTACGACAGCCGGAGAACTGGGACTGGATGATATGGCTCTGATTGCTACAGATTCCAACGCTCTGACCCGTTACAGTATGCCGGTAGACGGCGCGGAAAATATTCTGGTAGATGTGACAGCCAAGAGAGGAACCCTTCCTGAGGGCGCTGAGCTGAGAGCCAGATATCTGACAGAAGATGGAAATGAATATCAGGACGCAAAGAATGCCCTGGACGAAGCCAATGAGGAATACGGTGGAATGATGGCTTTGGACATTGGCTTCTGGCTGAATGACGAAGAGATAGAACCGGAACCTGGAAGCGAGGTTCAGGTCAAGATCAGAATGGATGCAAATCTTCTTCCGGATGATGTAGATGTGGGAACGTTAAAGGTTCAGCATCACGCAGAAACGGATCAGGGCATCCGGATAGAGACTGTGGCAAAGGCAGTGACTGTAGAAGAAGCAGCAGCTTTGGAGACTGAGGATGCCGCGACAGAGATTCCGGCAGCAGAGCCTATGACCATGTCTCTTATGAGCCTGAGCGCAGATGCAGTTCCACTTGACGAAGAAATCCTTGATGATGCGATCATCGAAGAGGCGGATTCGGAAAGCCCGGTCGAGACGATTATGGATACGGTTGACACAGAGCCGGGAACACTGAAGGTCATTGAGACAGACGGCGAGGCAGCTGTGGTTGAGACGGCGTTTGTGGTGGACGGGTTCTCGAAGTTTACGATAACATGGGGAGGTTTCGATAGTTCAGTAACAGTTAAATACGTTGAGGGAAACAGAAGCGGTCCGGAAATTTCTCTTAATCCTGAAATGAATGGTGAGTATGTTCAGGTATCTAGAGACTTTAAAATGTCAGACTATATTGTATCATCTAGTGATTACCAGTTTCAAAAAATAGTTCTGGTTAGCAGAACTGGGGTAATACTTGAAACAACGGATCCGTCTGATATTTTTGGGAAAAGAGTATACAGAAGCTACAGGCTATTTTATGAAAATCAGCGGGGAGACGAGAGTGAGGTTCCAGATGAATCAGTCATCTATCTGATATATGATAAGATACAGCCGCTGCCGACTTTCCTGGGCGAAGATACAGAAGATCTGATTCAGATCCAGTTGTTTGATTACAATGAATATGAAAAAGGTATCACAGATAACTTCGTATTTGGAGGAACAGGCTATACAGGACAAGGCGGAGGCGTAAAGCAGGGACTGGTAAAGCCATTGCTGGTAAATGGATATCCGGTATTGAAAGAAGATAACAAATCTCTGAGCTGCCTTTTTTCAAAAAATGGAGCTCAGGTGAAGAGTGGAAGCTACCGTAATGCAAATTATCTTCTGCAGCAGGATCCAGAGAATTACGCTTATTATTACGACAGCAATACAAACTTTGCATCTGTAGATGAGGATGGAGATTTCGTACTGTACGAAACGGCTCGTTATCCCGATGAAACGACTCCTCCAAGTGAACCGAAGTTTTTGCCATACAATACCATTATCAATAAGGTAACCACACTTGAAAATGTATACGACGGTGATCCAGACAAAGGAAAAAACTATAAAGAATATGCTATCGGAAAAGGCGAAACAGAGAATTTCGGCTTTGGAATGACCATTGATTTTGATTTTATTATGCCGAAGGATGGCAGGATTAATGGCAACGACATGGTTTTCAATTTCCAGGGTGATGATGACGTATGGGTGTTTATCGACGATGTCCTTGTTCTTGATTTAGGAGGCGTTCACGACAACTATGAGGGAAGCATCAATTTCCAGACAGGCGCCGTTTATGTAGAAAAGGTGAATGGAAAAGGCAAGCCGCAGTACACAAACATCAGCACCATGTTCCGAAACGCAGAGAGAAGCTGGGACGCTTCTGATTATAAGAACCATGAATTGAAATTCTTCTATCTGGAACGAGGAAAAGGAGGCTCTAACTGTACTATCCAGTTCAATATGCCGCCGATTCCAAAGGGAACCATCAATTTCCAGAAAGAGATTGGCTACAGCAACGTAAAGGACGTTTCCGATATTGATTTTAAATTCAAAACATTTGTAAATTACGGAGGAACTTCTTCTGAAAGCGATTATGATCTTTATAAAGGACCATACGAGGTTTACAATGCATCGGATTTTGATAAGCCTGTCAGGACAGGAATTGCAGAGGACGGAATTATTTTGCTGAAGGACGATCAGATGGCTCGTCTGACCTCTCCTGATATCCAGGCAACCAGTAAATACTACATACAGGAGATAGGGGCTACCAGTGATAAGTTCGACGTTTCCATTGATGGCGTAAGAGTAGAAACCATATACGAGGATGGTTCTAAAACAGAAGAAATAGGCGTTGAGACAGATAAATTATCGGTTGACAACAATCCTTATGTAGTATTTAAAAACTCAGTGTCAGCAGATAATATGTTCAATCTGAGAATCGACAAGGAGATGTCAGACGGTTCAAGGCCGGATGCAGAGTTCCCGATTCAGGTTTTATTAGGTCTGGAGGATAAGAAGCCCTACACAGGAGAGTATCAGGTGTGGGAAGATGGCAGACAGGAGGCGACAAAGACCGCATCAGAGGAAGGAATCTTAACCTTGAAGGCAGGTCAGTGCGCTATCATCACCGGCTTAATGGGCGGAAACAAAATCACGGTTCAGGAAACGGAGTATGGCGGGCGAAAGGCTCCGACATACGTGATGGCAGGGCCGCTGGCAGCACCGGCTGTAACAGGTGACAACAGTATTTCCGGTACCGCAAAAGAAGGAAAAGAATTAGGTACAAATGCCACAGTACAGGTAACGGTTACCAACTATCCATTGCCTGGTCTGACAGTAAGCAAAATGGTTAATGGAAATATGGGCGACAGGAACAGAGAGTTTGATTTTACTGTTCAGGCACAGAATTCCGAAGGGCAGCCGGTATCTGTAGACGGTACTTACGAGGGAATACTTGTTCAGGATGGTCAATTCAAATTAAAGCATGGTCAGTCTCTGGTGATTCCGGAACTGCCATACGGAGTAACCTGTACAGTAACAGAAAACATTCCAGAGGAGGAAGGCTACACGACTACAGTAAAAGTAGATGGCGGTGAGGAGAAGAGCAGCAAAACAGTAACAGTAGAAAATATGAATACTGCTGCAGTAATCGATTTTACCAATACAAAGACACTGAACGTGCCGACCGGAATCTTCACGGACAACCTGCCCTATCTGATGATGCTTGCCATGGCAGCTATCGGACTGACCGGGTTTAGCTGGAGGAAAAAGCGGGTAAAGAAATCAAGAGACGATGACTAAAAATGATGATGAAAAAGGAGAGTTCTGCTTATGAGTGCAAAGAACATGGATGACATCGCGGAACTTTTCAAGGGAATGAAATTTCGAAAGAAGCTGCTTGGCGGTGTAAGCGAGATGGATGTGTGGAAGAAGCTGGAACAGCTTCAGAAGGAATACCGTTCTGCATATGAAATTCAGCAGGAGCGATACGAAGCTCGTTTGCAGGAAAGGGATGAGGAGATTGCTTCTTTGAAGAAGAAGCTCTCAGAGGGCCCTGCCCATGAGTAAACGAAAGAAGGAAAAGGCAAAGGAGCCGTTGACCCCGGAACGGGTAATACGGGCCAGAATCCACAGGCTGGCAGATTGGAGCGAGATTGTTTCGTTCTTTATCAAGCTGACATGGATGATTGTTTTCATGGTTTTGCTGTTTGGAGTATTCTTCGGAATTACTCCCATGAAAAACAATGATATGTCGCCGAGAATCAGCTCCGGAGATTTGCTTTTGTATTACCGGCTGGAAAACAAATTCCATTCTCAGGATGTGGTTGTGTTTGAGAAGGATGGAAAGCAGTATGTGGGCCGGATTGTCGCCGGAGGCGGCGACAGTGTGGAGGTAACAGATGATTCCACACTGAAGATTAACAACAGCACCATGTTTGAATCGGATATCTTTTATCCCACTCCTAAATATGGAGATGAGGTTGCCTATCCGGTGGCGCTGGAGGAAAATCAGTATTTTATTCTCTGTGATTACCGAAACGGCGCAAAGGACAGCCGCTATTTCGGAGCAGTCAGTCAGAGTGAAATCAAAGGAAAGGTTCTGGCAGTGCTTCGGCGCTCCAGCCTGTAAAAGCAGTTTAGATTTTATTTTAAAAATATTGCCCCATAAGGCGGCAGTAAATAAAAATGTACAAAAAAGGAAAGTGAGGATATAATTATGAAGAGAAGAATGAATAAGAGAATGGCAACAGCAGCTCTGGCAGGCGCAATGGTGTTATCTATGAATGGAATGAGCGCTTTTGCCGCAGTAACAGAGTTTAATTTGACCAAGGAAGTTACCACAGATGGAAACACCCATGCGCCGAATACTGCTTTCAGCTTTACAATAGAAGAAGGCGATGCAAGTACTTTTGAAGGCGCAGTGGTTTCTGCCGGTGTTAAAGATGGCTTGACTTTAGATACAGCGAATAATTTCAGCTTTGCTCCTGGCGATGAGGTGTCAGCTTCTTACACCAAAACAGGAAAAATCAAGGTAGACGCAACCAAATTTACAGAGCCTGGAGTTTATCATTATCTTGTAACAGAAACAAAGGGCACCTATAATGGAGTCACCTATGACGTAACTCCGAGACACGTTTATGTATATGTAGTTAATGGAACAGATGGTTATGAGGTAGAGGCAGTTAAGGTAGTAAAAGACGGAGAGAAGGATAAGGCTGATGATCTGAAGATTGTCAATATTTACGGCGATAGTACACCGGATGATGATATCCATGATTTCATCATAAAGAAAACGGTAACTGGTAACCAGGGAAATAAAAACAAGGAGTTCTCCTTCACAGTTACGATTGACGGTGATGATACAGATAAAGCAGGCAAGGAGAAGTATAAGGCTGTAAAGACACCAAAGACTGGCGATCCGGAAATTATGCATATTACAGATGAAGAGGCTGCAACCTTTACTCTGATGGACGGCGAGACCCTGCATATTTACGGTCTGTCTGAAAATGATGAATATACGGTAACAGAGGCTGATTATTCAACAGAGGGATATACCACTTCCGTAAAAGACGAGAATGCAAAGGGCAAGCTGACATCAGATGATGTGGTTGTAGAATTCATCAATGACAAGAATGTAGGTCCCGCAACCGGCGTTGCAATGACATTTGCTCCCTACGTTCTCTTAGTAGCAGCAGCAGGCGGTCTGGGCGCAGTGGTTCTGGGCAAGAAGAAACGCGAGGATGATGAGATTTAATCAAAACGAATGACAGGATTTTAAGAAACCATAAATTTTAAAATCTAAAAGACGCTGCCAGAGCAGTGAAAATAAGGCATAATTGTGACTGTTCAGCAGGTCTGCGCACTTGCTGCGCCGACTGTGAGAAAGCATGGGATTTTTGCTCGTGACTGCGAAGGTACTGAACAGTTGCGCAGAATTCTGGATTAACAGGAGGACTGGAGTGGAAACAGCTGTTAAGCTTGCTCGAATTGGAAATTTTATATTAAGCCTGATGGCCGTATGCATGATGATTGTGATGCTGGCTTACGGCGGTTATTCTCTCTGGGACAATTACATGATTAACAGCGGAGCATTCCTGACCAGTGACTTGCTGAAATACAAGCCGCCGGAAAACAGTGATGCCGAGGATAATCTTTCCCTGGAGGAGCTGATGGCGCTGAATCCGGAAACCCGGGGCTGGCTTACCATTGACGGAACCCACATTGATTATCCTGTGGTTCAGGGCGAGGACGATATGAAATATGTAAATACGGACATTTACGGGGAGTTTTCTTTGTCTGGCGCTATTTTCCTTTCCTGCTTAAACAGCCCGGATTTTTCAGATCATTATAATCTGATGTACGGACACCATATGGATAATGGGGGAATGTTCGGGGATGTAATGGAATTTGTTGAAACAGATTATTTTCAGTCTCATGAGACAGGTACACTCTATCTTCCTCACAAGACCTACGGAATTACCCTTTTTGCCTGTATTCAGGCGGATGCCTATGACAGGATTATTTATACTCCTGGCAAGGAATGCGATATGCAGGTGCTGCTGGATTATCTGAAAGCGGAATCAGAGCAGTATCGGGATATCGGTGTAACGGCGGAGGACAGGATTGTTGGAATGTCTACCTGTGTGGATGCAACAACCAATGGCCGCATGATTCTTTTTGGCCGTCTGGAGGAGAAATAAGCACGAAGGAGGTGCAATGAAATAGATATGTGTCAGAAATTAAGAAACCTGGTTTTTCATACACTTGTTCCGGCAGTGCTGGCGGCGTTGCTGCTTCCAATTATGGCGTTTGCACAGGTGAGCTCCTGCAGTGTTTCCATACCGGTAGAGATCAAGGTTACCGGCAGCAGGATCCCGGCAGATGTTCCTTACAGACTTGTGCTCAAGGCAGTTACGCCGGAAGCGCCGATGCCCCAGTCTGAAGAACTGATTGTGGTAAATGGAGGAAGGTCGGAGTTTGGACCGATGGTTTATACACAGACCGGCGATTACCAGTATCAGATTTACCAGAACTCGGATCCGAGAGATCGTTTTACCTATGACAAACGAGTTTATAAGGTAACGGTTCGTGTTACGAATGGGGAAAATGGCGAACTGGAGACGCAGGTTTGGGCGTCAGACGAGGCTGCGGGGGATGAGAAAACAGAGAGTATTGTGTTTACCAATAATTACAGACGTCCCGGCGGTGGTGGCGGTGGCGGAGATTCGGATCCGGATCCGGATCCAGACCCAAGTCCCAACCCAAATCCCAATCCGGGGCCTGGAGGACCTGGTACAGAACCGTCCGGAGGAGACGGACTGACGGAAATCAGCGACAATGAAACTCCTTTGGGAGGCTTAACTCAGATTTTTGAGGAGGAAGTTCCTTTAGGTGGACTTCCGAAAACTGGCGATACGACAATGCTTTCTTTCTGGATTCTGCTGGCTGTGCTGTCCGGATGCGGACTGGCTGCTCTTGCCTTTATCCGAAAGAGGATGGATTGACAGATCTTATTCAAATGGAATAATGGATGATATGTGAGGCGGCGGGTACAGCCGCCTCGCTTTTTCCAGTATGACGGATATTTTGTCAGTCTGTGGTGAGGGTTCACAAGGGACAGGGCAGCCGGTGAACCCTATGGCAATTACTCAGGACTTCGTCGTGAGGGGGACGAGAAGAAGGGAAATCACAGAGGACAAAAAGAGACATGATATCAATGTGAGAGGGGAGAGATAATCTCCCCTGCTCGATTTTTAGGGAAGTGATTCCTGGGATAAAAGAGCTGTGATAAAAGAATGGTTATAAAAGGGGAAGTTTTTGCGGAAAAACGGAAAGGAGAAGCTTTTGAAGAGAGAGGGAATGGATACGGAAAAAAGTCTGAAGAAAACGATATGGCGTTTTATGGTGATTTTGTGTCTGATTGTGTTTGCTGTTTCTGTTTTTGGAATTGTGGGGACACTTTTGAAGGCCAATCGTGAGAAAAGTACCTTTGATGATTTGATTGAAATGGCAGAGGCGGATGTGGGGGTAGAACAGAGAAATATTGACAGTGATGCTGCGGCAGAAATGGAAACAACGGAAGCTTCCGAGGCGGGACAGACAAATTCTGATCATACCGGGGGAGTGATGGAGGAAAAGCCGAAGCGGAATTATGGACTTTTAAAAGAGAAGAATCCAGATTTTGCCGGGTGGCTCCGGATTCCTGATACAAAGATTGATTATCCTGTTATGCATACTCCTGATGATATGCAGTATTATATTCGCCGGGATTTCTATGGAGAAAGCTCTGTAAGCGGCACACCCTTTATCGGAGATTTCTGCAGTACAGACAGCGGCAGTATGATTATTTATGCCCATAATATGAAGAATGGTACGTTGTTTGGTGAATTGGATGAGTATGAATCTGAAGATTATCGGAATAAGCATTCAGTTTTGGAGTTTTATACGCCGGATGAGAGCCGCCAGTATGAAATTTTTGCCGCATTCCGGACCGAGCTGGTGTATGAAAATCAGGAGGGTTTTCGCTATTATGAGTACGTGGGGGATATGACAGAAGAACGGTTTGACGAGTTTATGAATCAGCTTCGTCAGCACTCTTTTTATAATACCGAAAGCTGGCCGGAATATGGGGATCAGCTGATTATTCTGTCTACCTGCAGCTATTATACAGAAAATGGCCGGTTTGTTGTTGTGGCGCGGCGAGTGGAGTAGCGAATAGAACAGCAAGTGTATAACTGTGCGCGCGCGGATTTTGAAATGGAGGAGGAAATGAAATAGTGTAGACTGTGGAGTGCTGTGAAGCAGAGTTTTGTTTCATTGTTCCTGGTGAAGATAGTTAAGAGAGGGAAGTATCAAAAGGTTGGATGATACTTTTCTCTCTTTTTTATTTTGTGCCTGAGAATGAAAATGATATGTTGTCTGGTTTTGGGCTATTCCGGGGTGGGATTGTGCATTTTTGAAGGGAAAAGAGGATTTCTGCACAAAGAGAGGCTGGGATTTTGCATTTTTAGAGGAAAAGCGGGAAATATGCAAAATTAGGGGTCGAGATTGTGCATTTTTGGAGGAAAAAAGGGGTTTCTGCACAAAGAGAGGCTGGGATTGTGCATTTTTGAAGGGAAAAGAGGATTTCTGCACAAAGAGAGGCTGGGATTGTGCATTTTCGGAGGGAAAAAGTGATTTCTGCACAAAGAGAGGCCGAGATTGTGCATTTTTAGAGGAAAAAAGTGATTTCTGCACAAAGAGAGGCTGGGATTGTGCATTTCAAGAAGGAAAAAAGGATTTCTGCAAAATCAATATCAATAAAAAAGATGCATCGGAATGGGAGATTGGAACAGAGACGGAGCAGATATCATGTTTTGTGAAGTTTTATTTGACAGAATTACTTTAGTATGCTACTATGGTAGAGTGATGCGGTGGCAGGGGAGTGAAATGCCGCCGAAGTGGTAAAGGAGGAGCATATTATGAAAAAAAGATTTGTGAGTGCATGTATGGTTGGTTTGTTGGCAGTATCTCTGGCAGGATGCGGCGGCGCAGGGAATTCTGCTGCTGAAGCAGCAAAAACAACTGCAGAGGAGCCTAAAGCCGAGGCAGCGACCACTGCCGCAGAATCTTCAGAAACATCCTCAGAAGCGGCATCAGAGGCTTCTGAGAGCAGTGCGGAAGCTGATGGGGCAGAAGAGGGTACCTTTACCGTTGGATTTGACCAGGATTTCCCGCCGATGGGATTTGTTGGTGATGACGGCGAGTATACAGGCTTTGATCTGGAGCTGGCACAGGAGGTTGCTTCTCGCCTGGGATTGAAATATGTTCCTCAGCCCATTGCCTGGGATGCAAAGGATATGGAACTGGAAGCAGGTACGATTGACTGTATCTGGAATGGATTTACGATGAACGGACGTGAGGATGCTTATACCTGGAGCGATCCTTACATGGACAACAGCCAGGTGTTTGTAGTGACAGCAGATTCTGGTATTTCAACTCTGGCAGATTTGGCAGGAAAGGTTGTGGAGGTTCAGACAGATTCTTCTGCAGAGGCGGCCTTGAAGGACAATCAGGAGCTGAGCAGCAGCTTTGGAACCTTGCAGACGGTTGCAGATTATAATACTGCATTTATGGATCTGGAGATGGGCGCTGTAGATGCGATTGCCATGGATGTAATTGTAGCTGGTTATCAGATTGAGCAGAGAGAAGACGGAGATAACTATGTGATTCTGGAAGAGACTCTGGCAGCAGAGGAGTACGGCATTGGCTTTAAGAAGGGCAATGAAGAGCTTCGAGACAAGGTACAGACTACTCTGGAGGAGATGGCCGCAGATGGTACCATGGCAGAGATTTCTAATAAATGGTTTGGTCGTGATGTGACTGTAATCGGAAAGTAAGGCTATTAAGGCTGAAAGGATTTAAGGGAGAACGCGATTAAGGAAGAAAAGATTGCTGAAGCGTATGTGATATGAGGGAGCAGCAATCATAAAAAGGATTCTGTCCGACCAAGTGGAGAAGCGTCGGATGGAATGTAAGAAAAAAGAAGCAGAAGGAGCAGCGGGAATTGATATGGAACTAAGTGTGATAATTGCCAAGCTGGCGGAAGGAATGTTTGTCAGTATACAAATTTTTATAATGACACTGGTGTTTTCGCTGCCCCTTGGGCTAGTGGTTGCCTTTGGAAGAATGTCAAAGAATGCCATTCTGAGGAATGCAGTAAAGGTTTATATTTCTATTATGCGCGGAACACCGCTGATGCTGCAGCTGATGATGGTATATTTCGGGCCGTTTTATTTGTTTCGAATTAAGGTGGGAAATGGTTTTCGGCTTTGGGCTGCATTTATTGGATTTGTGATCAATTATGCCGCGTATTTTGCAGAGATTTACCGCAGCGGAATTCAGTCCATGCCTGCAGGACAGTATGAGGCGGCCAAGCTGCTTGGATACAGCAGAACGCAGACCTTTTTCCGGATTATTCTTCCTCAGGTAATAAAGCGGATCCTGCCGTCTGTGACGAATGAGGTGATTACTTTGGTTAAGGATACGTCTCTGGCCTTTACCATTGGTGTGTTGGAGATGTTTACCCAGGCTAAGGCTCTGGCGTCTTCTCAGACCAGTATGATTCCCTTTGTGGCAGCAGGTCTGTTTTACTATGTATTTAATCTGATTGTGGCAGTGGTTATGGAGTATACGGAAAAGAAGCTGTCTTATTATCAATAGATTCGGAGGAATATCAGCATCATGAATTTACTGGAAATGAATCATGTAAAAAAGTCATTTGGTGGGCTGGAGGTGATACGGGACATTTCTCTCCATGTGGGAGAGGGAGAGATTGTTTCCATTATCGGGCCGTCCGGATCCGGCAAATCTACGCTGCTGCGGTGCGCTACTATGCTGGAAACCATGGACAGCGGCGAGCTGATATATCTGGGCGAGCGGGCAGCCTGGAACAATGAGAAAGAGGAGACGGTGTATGCTCCGAGGCAGGAGCTGCGGAAAATCCGTCAGAATTATGGACTTGTGTTCCAGAATTATAATCTGTTTCCGCATTTTTCCGTTTTGAAAAATATAACAGATGCGCCGGTGACGGTTCAGAAGCGGGATAAAAAAGAAGCTGTAGAGACGGCTATGGAGCTTTTGAAGAAGATGGGGCTGGAGGACAAGGCGGATGCCTATCCCTGTCAGCTTTCCGGCGGACAGTGCCAGCGTGTAGCGATCGCCAGGGCTTTAGCTTTGAATCCGAAGATTTTGTTCTTTGATGAGCCGACGTCAGCTTTGGATCCAGAGCTGACAGCAGAGGTGCTGAAGGTGATTAAGTCTCTGGCTGATCTCCATATTGCAATGGTTATTGTGACTCATGAGATGGCTTTTGCACGGGATATTTCTGACAGGGTTATTTTTATGGCGGACGGTGTGATCGTGGAGGAAGGACGTCCGGAGGAGGTGTTTGCTTCTGAAAATGAACGGACACTCAGCTTCCTGGGACGATATGGCGAAATGCTAAAGGCAGAGAAACAGTAACTGTTCAGGGGAGGATATCTTCTTGCCCGGCTTTGCAGGATAAGAAGATACCCGTCCTGAAACGTTATGAGAAATAAAAAGCAGAACTTGTACGAAACTGGTATTTTGTGTTACACTAGAGATAATGGAGTCGAATGTGAGTGATGGCTGGGCGTCTTTTCAGAAGGATTCCCAGCCATTTGCTGTATTCGGAGGAGACAATAAAAGGATTTGCGGCAGTTTGGTTTATTTTGAACAGCTGCAGGAAGTTCAGAAAAGAGCGGAATAGGAAATGGAATCAGCAAAAACGATTTATGATATTGCCAAAGAGGCTGGTGTATCAGCCAGTACAGTGTCAAGGGTGGTAAATAACAAACCGGGGATCAATGAAAAGACCAGGAAAAAAGTTCAGCAGCTTTTGGAAAAGTATAATTATATTCCCAATGAGGCGGCCAGGGGACTTGTAACCCAGTCATCCAGGATTATCGGAATTTTGATTGAAGATATCCGGGTATTTCATCATACGGAATCAGCTTATGTGATTGAACAGGAGATGACCCGACTGGGATATACCTGTATCACTTTAAGCACCGGACCGGATCCCAAAAAGAAGGCAGAATATATTCGGCATCTGGAGCAGAGGCGGGTAGAGGGCGCTATTTTGATGGGCTCAATGTTTGGCAGCAGCGAGGTTGAGGCAAGTATTCGTGAGCACCTCAGCGGAATTCCTATTGTGATAGTAAATGGATATCTGGATCTGCCCAATGTATATTCGGTTTTGGCTGATGAGGAGCGGGGAATTGAGGAATGTGTGGAGCTTCTGGCGCGTAAGGGGCGCAGGAACATGGCTTTTGTACTAGATCTGGAAACTCCTTCTAACAATAAAAAGAAACGTGGATTTATGACAGCAATGATGCGTCAGGGGATTTCTCAGGAACAGCAGCTTTTATACCGGGCGGATGAGGAGGAGGCTTCTTTTCCGGATCCTCACAATACGATTCGGCGCGGAGCGGAGATAACGAAGCGGCTGCTGAGGGAAAATCCTCAGGTGGATGCGATTGTCTATTCTGTGGATATGCTGGCGATTGGCGGGCTGCAGGAGATGGAACGTCAGGGAATTGCGGTGCCGGGGCAGATTGCCGTTATGGGAGTGGACAACACGATTTATGGAGAGATCTGTAAGCCGCAGCTGTCTACATTGGATAATAAGCTGGTAGAGGTAAGCCGCAACGCCTCTGGTATTCTGCTGAATGCTCTGGAAAAGAAAGTTGTATCAAAAAGAATGATGGTTTGTACGGAAATTATTGAGAGAGAATCAACGTAAAGATTTTTTGTTTCTATCTGGCTGGGAAATGGGCAGTTGTCCGGTTCCCGGCTATTTTTATGTCATAGGAAAGAGCGTCCTACGACATAAAAACGCTCCGCGAGGATCGCCATGGGTTGGAAGAGAATTGGGCTGATGAGATGACCCACCGCAGGCGGAGAAGCTTACTTGCGAAGTTTGTCCGTTCATAAGAAACTTCGTCTTGTGGCATAAAAATGGCTGTGGAGGTGTACTGAGGTGGAAGAAAATATTACGGAAGCAGCAGAAAATATTGTTGAAATAGCCGCGATTTGGCGCGAAGGGACATTGCAAAGTAGGCGGGGAATTATTTGTGGGACAGTTTGTAATCATCACATGTGAACCCCGGAGAAGAGATTTTGCATATGGAGAAGAAAAAGTCAGATTCTGCACAAACTTGAATGAGAAGTTTGCATTTTAAGCGGAAGAAGTGGAGTCCTGTTTAAAATTTGATTCGCGTTAAAAATTTTATGAATAATTGTGTGACAAAAGAAAAACACGCGCATAGCTTTAAATGATTTCTCGGGAGATACATAGGCGTCATGAGGGAGAACTATGAGCGTTAAGATGGGTGTTTTTTTTAAAATGCTAGGCAATCGATTGCTATAGAAATATTGAATTATATGAAATATGTACAAAACTAAATGAAATAAAATGTGGAAAATACATATTGAAAATATGAAAAACCTCTGGTATTCTATAAAAGAAGTTAGCAATCGATTGCAAAAATAAAACAAAAACAGAGATTTTCAAATGGATTATTTAGAGCGGAGCAAGAGCTGGATAGAAGCAAGAACCGCAAATAATTGCAAGAGAATGCAGAAAGCAGCAAAAGACGTGCAGAAAGCAGTAAAAGGCGCGGAGAAAGCGCCGGGAACAAAGGAACGTGCAAAATCCACAGGAAAGAAAGAGGAGAAACCATGATTTACGGACATATTCATACGTCGGAGAGTGCGGCGGCTTACTCTGAGACAATCAGAAAGGCAATTCAGATTCTAAGAGAAACAGATGTGACAGATATGCATCACGGAAAGTATCCGTTAGATGGTGACAGACTGATTCTTCAGATTAACGAGGTGACCACAGGTCCGAAGGAGACAAAGCATCCGGAGGTACACAGAAAATACATTGACGTACAGTACATGGTTCACGGACATGAATATATTGGTTTTTATCCGGATCAGAAAACCAGCATGGTAAAAGAGGACAGACTGGCTGAGGATGACGTGCTGTTTTATGAGGAGAATGACCGGGTGAATGAGATGATGCTTCCTATGACAGACGGCTGTTACGCAATCTTTTTCCCGGAGGATGTACACCGTCCCTGCTGTCAGATGGGTGAGGCAGAAGATGTGAAAAAGATAGTTCTGAAGGTAAGAGTTGATACATTATAAAGCGAGAGCATGAAAAAGTGAGAGCACGAGAAACCGAGAGAAAAGGAGAAAAAAGATGAGAGTAAAATATGAGGTTATGGTAAATGAGTTTGAGCGTGTTTTGAAAAAGTATGGTTTTAATGAGAAGAATGCAAAGGATGCAGCGCAGATTTTTGCTCAGAATTCTCTGGCTGGCGTATATTCTCACGGTTTAAACCGTTTCCCAAGAGTCATTGAATATCTTCAGAAGGGTGAGATTGATCCCCAGGTGACAGCGGACTGTGTTTTGAGTATGGGCGCTTTTGAGCGTTGGGACGGTCACAGAGGCTTTGGTCCGTTAAATGCAAAGCAGGCGATGGACCGGGCTGTGGAGCTGGCAAAGCAGTATGGCATCGGTATTGTTGCTCTGGGCAATAACAACCACTGGATGCGGGGCGGAAGCTATGGCTGGCAGGCAGCAGATCAGGGATGCATCGGAATCTGTTGGTCTAATACCTGTCCTAATATGCCGGCCTGGGGCGGTATGGACAGAAAGATTGGAAATAACCCGCTGATTTTTGCAGTACCCAGAAGCAATGGAGAACATGTGGTGATTGACTGTGCAGTATCTCAGTTTTCTTATGGTAAGCTGGAGGATTGCCGTTTGAAAGGAATTCAGCTTCCTGTTCCCGGCGGATATGACACCAACGGCAATCTGACAACAGATCCGGGTGAGATTGAGAAAACCTGGAGAGTGCTTCCCATGGGATACTGGAAAGGCAGTGGTATTTCTATTGCGCTGGATCTGATTGCAACCGTTTTGTCCAATGGAAACTCTGTTCAGAAGATCGGTACCTTTGGAGATGAGGTGGGTTTGACACAGATTATGATTGCTATTGACCCGTCTAAGGCCAATACACCAGAGCTGACAGACGAAATCGTGACGAAGATTGTAGATGATATCAAATCCTCTGTTCCGGTTAAGGAAGGCGGAGAGGTATATTACCCAGGCGAGCTGGAGTTAAAGAGCATTAAGGAAAACATGGAGCAGGGAATTCCTGCAGTAGAGGAAAAATGGAATCAGGTTCTGGCTATGTAAGAAAAAGGCTGGGCAGCAGCCCGGAGCAGCAGGAAACGGGAACGGCAACCTGGAGCAGCAGGAAAGGCCAAACAGCAGCCCGGAGCTGTAGGAAAGACCAGGGCAGATACCAAAAACAAAAATAAGCATCGGACAAATACCTGATGATAAGCAAGATGAAAGAGAACGTATAAGGAGAGGATCATGGGAAAAGCGGCATCTTTATGGGGGGCGGCGCTGGTGGGAGCAGCAGTTTTGGCTTTAAGCGGCTGCAGCGCAGCGGAAAGCAGAGATACAACGATTATCCGTGTGGCATTTAATCAGTCAGAGTCACATCCAGAATACATTGCCATGACGGAATTCGGAAAAAAATTCAGTGAGGCAACGGACGGGAAATATGAGGTTCAGATTTATCCTAATGCCATTATGGGAGATCAGGGGCCGGTTACAGAGCTGGTGAGAACTGGCGCCCTGCAGATGGCTATGGTTCCTGTTTCTGTTCCGGAGGGCTATAACAGAGACTTTGCCATTGTCTCAGCTCCGTATCTTTACGATAATACGGCACAGCTTCTGCAGGCAGCAAAAGAGGGAGTATTTGATACATTATTTGAAACAACAAAGAAATTTAATTTTGAGGTGGTATCTTTGTATACATCTGGAGCAAGGGCTATTTACACAGATAAGCCGATTTTGACTCCGGCGGATCTGGCCGGTTATAAAATCCGGGTTCAGGATTCCGACACCTATATCCGTATGATTAATTTAATGGGCGGCGTAGGAATTGCAATGGCCCAGAGTGAGGTGTATACGGCAACTCAGCAGAAGGTAATTGAGGGCGGAGAAAATTCTGAGCGGGTGTACATGGACTTTAAGCATTATGAGGTGGCTCCTTATTTCAGCTATACCAATCATCTGGTTATGGCAGATACAGTAATTGCCAACAGGGAATTTGTAGAAGATATGGATGAGGAAACCAGAGAGATTTTTTACCGCCTGATGGACGAATCTATGGAACAGGAATTTCAGCTGATGGATGAGTCTGTGAAGCAGGGCCGCCAGGATGCAGAGGAAAAAGGCGCTCAGTTTGTCTATCCAGATGTAGAGGAGTTTGAGAAACGGTGTCAGCCCTTGCTGGAAGAGATTGCAGATCAGTCTCAGGTAACGCGGGATATTTATGACAGAGTTCAGAAAATCAAAGAAGAAATGGAGGTACCCAAAGCATGAAAATAATTCGATCGATGTTTGATAAATGGATAGAAGCTGTAAGCATTGGGATTTTTGCGCTGATGGTACTTCTGGTAACTTTTCAGGTTTTTGTCCGCTATGTGTTAAACAGTCCCAGCGCATTCAGTGAAACTCTGACCCGGTATCTGTTTGTATGGCTGGTTTTGATTACGTCTACCTATGCCTTTGGAAAACGGGATCATATGTGCATCAGTTATCTGAAGGACAAGCTGCCTTTAAAGGGACAGCGGATGGTCAATATTCTGATTGAAGCAATTACCTTTTTCTTTGCAGCGGCAATTATGATTTACGGAGGTGTCCGGATCTCTGCCATGCAGATGGTTCAGCTGGATTCTGTTTTAAAAATTCCAACCGGACTGATTTACTCGATTATCCCTATCAGCGGAGTGGGAATTGCATTTTATTCTCTCTGTAACCTGATGACAGAATATACGATGTTAAAGGAGGGCAAATAAATGTCTCTGGCAGTAATCAGCGCAATTATTATGACAGTCCTTCTGATTGTGATGCTTGTTATGGGCGCATCCATCAGTATTGCGATTGGTCTTTCCTCTGCGGTGGCAATGCTTTGTATGCTGCCGGTGGATATTTCTCTTATTACATCGGCTCAGCGAATTTTTACAGGAGCAAACTCCTTTTCTCTGATTGCGATTCCGTTTTTTATTCTGGCAGGAAATATTATGAATAATGGCGGAATTGCCGTTCGCCTGGTGAATGTGGCAAAGGTATTGTCCGGCCGGATGCCGGGCGCCCTGGCTCAGTCCAATGTTGTTGCAAATATGATGTTCGGTGCTATTTCCGGATCCGGCGCTGCGGCTGCGGCTGCTATTGGAGGCACCATGGGTCCTCTGGAAGAGCAGGAGGGTTATGATAAGGTGTTCAGCACGGCTGTAAATATTGCTTCTGCGCCTACAGGAATGCTGATTCCCCCGTCCAATCTGATGATTGTATATTCTACGGTAGCAGGAAGCGTATCTGTAGCGGCACTGTTTGTGGCCGGTTATGTTCCCGGGATTTTGTGGGGAATTGGCGTGATGGCTCTGGTAGCTTATTTTGCAAAAAAGAAAGGCTATGTCAGTGAAGAGCGGGTAGATTTGAAGACTGCTTTACATGTGATTGTCGATGCTATTCCCAGTCTGCTTCTGATTGTAATTATTATTGGCGGAATTCTGGGCGGCGTATTTACGGCAACAGAAGGATCAGCGATTGCTGTTGTCTATGCAACCGTGCTGTCTCTGATTTATAAAAATATTAAGCTTCGGGATCTTCCGGGAATTATCCTGGAATCTGCAAAAATGACGGGAATCATTACATTTATGATTGGTCTGTCCTCCATCATGTCCTGGGGAATGTCCTTTACGGGAATTCCGGATATGATCGGAAGCGGAATCCTGGCTTTGACCAGCAATAAATATGCGATTCTGATTCTGATGAATATTATTATCCTGATCGTAGGTACCTTTATGGATCCCACTCCGGCAATCCTGATTTTCACTCCGATTTTCCTGCCGGTATGTCAGAGCTTTGGAATGAATCCCATTCATTTCGGAATTATGATTTCTTTTAATTTGTGTATTGGAACGATTACTCCGCCGGTTGGTTCTATTTTGTTTACCGGATGTAAGGTAGGCGGCGTATCCATTGAAAATGTTATGCGCCAGCTCCTTCCATATTTTTTCGTTATTTTACTGCTTTTAATTCTTGTAACCTATGTTCCGGCGGTTTCCATGACTCTGCCCACATTGGCAGGATTGGTATAAAAAAGAAGCTCGCTTGCGAGCTTCTTTAGCTTGAACCGGTGGGATTACTGGCTTTCCAGCCGGGAATAGTAAAGTACTCCGCCCAGAATGACAAGTCCGCCTGCAATCTGCAGAATGCCTGGAATTTCGCCAAAAAGAAATACGGCAAACAGGGCGGCAACTACAGGCTCGCACAGCTTGGAGGCAGAGACAAAGGTGGGGGACAGAAATTTCAGACACCAGCTGAAAATACTGTGCCCCAGAATTGTGGAAAATATGGCCAGAAGCAGCCCCACAACAATGCCGCTGGCCCCGTAGCCGGTCAGAGAATATCCCTGGAAGAGGGTGATGAGCACCAGCGCGGCTGCGGAAAACAGGTACACAATAAAGGTATAAATAGTGGTAGAGGTATTTGTCCGTGCCACCCGGCCAATCAATGTGTAAACAGCTACCACAATGGCTGCCAGCAGCGCAAGAAAGTCTCCGTAAAGGTGGTTTCCCTCTGAGGAGGAATCTGACCAGGCAATGAGCATACTTCCTGCCAGGGTAATGACAATGGCCAGAACGGCTTTTGCAGACAGCCTTCCTCCAAGAAAAAGGCAGAAGCCCAGGGCAACCCAGATGACCTCTGTACATACAATGGTGGTAGAGCTGGCTACAGAGGTGTGGCGCAGAGATTCAAACCAGAGTACAAAATGCAGGGCAAGAAAGATACCGCTGACGGCGCAGAGAAGCGCCGTCTTTTTGTCTGTGGAAAACAGCTCTTTGCGCCTTGGTTTGGAAAAAAATACAACCGGAGCCATCAGGGCAACGGTCCACAGAAGCCGGTAGGCGGCAGTTACGACGGATGGCGCCTGAGAATACCGGACAAAGATTGCAGAAAGAGAAATTCCCATAATTCCGACAGCAATCATAATCATCGGATGCTTTTCTAAGTATTTCATAAGAACCTCCTGAGTTTATGCTGAAAACAAAGGTTATTTTAGCACAAGCCCAGGAGTCTGTATATCCTTATATAGCTGTGATTTGAAAAATTCGCTTCAGCCCTGCATGGCTGAACTGCTGCAAAACTTCTATTATCAGAACTGATGTCCCGGCTGAGTCATGGACAGAAGATTCAGACCGTTTTCCAGCTGTTCCTGTGTGAGAAGACCGGAATTTTGTACCAGTTCCCGGACCGGAATGCCGGTTTCCAGAGACTGTTTGGCAATGTCTGCTGCCTTTTTATATCCGATATAGGGACAGAGGGCGGTTGCCAGAGAAACACTGGATTCTACCAGCTGTTCGCACCGCTTTCTGTTGGCTGTAATGCCAAGGATACAGTTGTCAATGAGTGTGCGGACAGCTCCGGTCATGGTGTCAATGGATTCAAAAATTTTGTAAAATACTACAGGCTCAAAGGCGTTTAATTCCAGCTGGCCTGCTTCAGCAGCCAGGGTAACCGTAGTATCATTGCCGATTACGTTGTAGGCTACCTGGCTGACTACCTCCGGAATAACCGGGTTGATTTTGCCGGGCATAATGGAGGAGCCATTCTGTTTGGGCGGCAGATTGATCTCTCCGATGCCTGTTTTGGGGCCGCTGGAAAGAAGCCGCAGGTCATTGCAGATCTTCGACAGGTTGACAGCGCATGTTTTCAGCATGGAAGAAGTAAATACAAAGCCGTCCAGATTCTGGGTTGCATCGAACAGATCCTCAGCCTGACTGCAGTCCGTGCCGCATACCAGGTTGATGTTTTTGATAATGTGGAACAGGTAAATGGGATTGACGTTGATAGCAGTTCCCACAGCCGTTGCTCCTATATTGAGAACGCGGATCTCTTCTTCTACCTGCTGAAGGCGGCGGATGTCCCGGGCAATAACCGCAGCATAGGCTTCAAAGGACTGACCCAGACGAATGGGAACAGCGTCCTGAAGCTGGGTGCGCCCCATTTTAACCACATCATCAAACTCTACGGACTTGTCCATAAGAGCCTTGTGAAGGCGCTTTAATTCCTGAATCAGACCTGGCATCAGCTCCAGAATGGTCAGCTTTCCGGCGCAGGGAATCACATCATTGGTGGACTGCGCCATATTGACATGATCATTGGGGTGGACGATGGAATAATCGCCTTTTTTTCCGCCCAGAAGCTCAATGGCTCGGTTGGCAATGACCTCGTTGGCGTTCATATTGGCAGAGGTACCGGCACCGCCCTGAATGGCGTCTACAATAAACTGACTGTGCAGCTTTCCGGCTATGATTTCATCACAGGCGCGGATAATGGCCTGACCGATCTGCTCATCAAGAACATGGGCAGTCATATTGGTCATGGCTGCGGCCTTTTTGATCCGGGCCAGATTGTTGATAAAAGCAGGATGAAGAGGGCATCCTGTAATATTGAAATTATGTTTTGCCCGAAGACTCTGCACACCGTAATATGCTTTTGCAGGAACCTCCATAGTACCGATGGAATCTGCTTCCAGACGAGTCAACATAAGTAAATGCCTCCTTATATGTTAGATAAAATTGTAATAACAGCTCAGCCATGCATCTTCTTACCCATTTACCATGGAAAGGAAGGGGGGATGGCAGGGCAGGGACTCTCTCTGATTGCAACATAACACTGAATTGAGGCAATGTAAATACCTTTTAGAAAAAACGAAAGAATGAAGATAATAAACAAATAAACGTATTTTTCTTAAAAAAACTAATATAAAACTTAAATTAATTAAGTGACAAAAAGAAAAAAACGGAGAAAAAAGAAGTGAAAGGCAGTTCTCCAGTCCGAGAGCCGGAAATGAAAGGGGAAAATCTTGAAAAATGCTTGCAAAATCAAGATTTTCCTGTACAATGAAAGTGATACAGAGGATGGGGACAGCAGATGCCCCCATTTTTTCTGATGTCATAGGAAAACACCTGTGATATTAGAAAAATGCTCGCAGGCGAGCTTCCTTCTGATGTTTTCGTGAGAACAAAAAACAGATTGATTTGAGAGGAAGAAAGGTGTTAAAACATGATTAGTGCAAATGGTGTTACCCTCCGGGTAGGAAAAAAGGCATTGTTTGAAGATGTAAATATTAAATTTACAGAGGGCAACTGCTACGGCCTGATCGGTGCTAATGGAGCTGGAAAGTCTACATTTTTAAAGATTCTTTCTGGACAGTTAGAGCCCACCAACGGAGATGTGGTGATTACGGCAGGACAGCGGTTATCCTTCCTGCAGCAGGATCATTTTAAATACGATGAGTTTCCGGTTCTGGATACGGTTATTATGGGAAACCAGAGACTGTATGAGGTAATGAAGGAAAAAGATGCTATTTATATGAAAGAGGATTTCTCTGACGAGGACGGTATCCGGGCTGCAGAGCTGGAAGGTGAGTTTGCAGAGATGAACGGCTGGGAAGCCGAGTCTGACGCAGCGAACCTGTTAAACGGTCTGGGCGTTGATACCAGCTTCCACTACAGCCTGATGAAGGATCTGACTGGTGCCCTGAAGGTAAAGGTGCTGTTAGCGCAGGCGCTGTTCGGAAATCCGGATATTCTGCTTCTGGACGAGCCGACCAACCATCTGGATCTGGATGCAATTGCATGGCTGGAGGAGTTCCTGATTAATTTTGAAAATACGGTAATTGTCGTTTCTCATGACCGTTACTTCCTGAATAAGGTCTGCACGAATATTGCTGATATTGACTATGGCAAGATTCAGCTTTATGCTGGTAACTATGATTTCTGGTATGAGTCCAGTCAGCTGATGGTTAAGCAGATGAAGGAGGCAAACCGGAAGAAGGAAGAGAAGATTAAGGAGCTGCAGGAATTTATTCAGCGCTTCTCTGCCAACGCTTCCAAGTCCAAGCAGGCAACCTCCAGAAAGCGTGCCCTGGAAAAAATTGAGCTGGACGATATTAAGCCTTCCAGCCGTAAGTATCCGTATATTGATTTCCGTCCCGCACGCGAGATCGGTAATGAGGTTCTGAAGGTAGAGAATCTGACAAAGACCATTGATGGTGAGAAGATTTTAGACGGCCTGACCTTTACTCTGAACCGGGATGACAAGGTTGCCCTGGTTGGCCCGAATGAGCGTGCCAAGACCGTTCTCTTCCAGATTCTGGCAGGAGAGATGGAGCCAGATGAGGGTTCCTATAAATGGGGACTGACCACAAGCCAGTCTTATTTCCCCAAGGATAACAGCGCTGAGTTTGACAGTGATGATACGATTGTAGACTGGCTGACTCAGTATTCTCCGGAAAAGGATGTTACTTATGTTCGCGGTTTCCTGGGACGTATGCTGTTTGCCGGCGAAGACGGCGTAAAGAAGGTGAAGGTGCTTTCCGGAGGTGAGAAGGTGCGCTGTATGCTTTCCAAGCTGATGATTTCCGGAGCCAACGTTCTGATGCTGGACGAGCCGACCGACCATCTGGATATGGAGTCAATCACTGCCCTGAATACAGGTCTTGTAAAATTCCCGGGCGTGCTGATTTTCTCTTCCCGTGACCACCAGATCGTGCAGACTACGGCAAACCGCATTATGGAAATTGTAAATGGCCAGCTGATTGATAAGATTACTTCTTATGATGAGTATCTGGAAAGCGATGAGATGGCAAGAAAGCGTTTTGTATTCTCTGTATCAGAGAAGCAGGAGGAGGACAACTAAAAGCGACAGCCCTATTCGATTTCATCATTGGAATGAAATGGAAAAGGGCTGTCCTTTTTCTCTTTGGATTGTCTGGGTTATTCATTGTTGTTATGCCTGAAAAATCCTTTCGATAGTTTTTTCTGCGTCCAGCTCATCCTGACCGTTAAAGAAAAAACGGAGAGTTTTGCCGTGGAATCGCAGGTTGCGAATCATCTCGTCGTAGTTTTTTACATTGACCTGAATATTGTCGCATTCTACAAAAATATCACAAAGGAATGCGTTGGCTGTGTCAATGAGAAAGGAAAGCGGCACCGGTCTGTAGCGCCGGCATGTGTCTACCTGCCTGGATATCATAATAATTCCCCCTTGGTATGCACAAATATCCTTTTGCAGAAGCCGGGTGAATGGGTTACGGTGCAAGTGAACGGGTGACAGAAATGAAATACAAATGCTTCAGATAAAATCAGATATAAGCAGTTTAACATAAACTCTTTTAGAAAACAATGTTTTTATAGAGAAAATGCATTAAGATTTCGATAAAAAGTGAAGAATAATTATAATTATCGCACAATATTACTTTGTTTTTTTAAGTTCTTGTCAGATTTTGGCAAAACAGCTCCTGTTACAGGAAATATAAAGGGAGAGATACCGCAATGAATTTAATTAATATTGAGAAGATAACAAAGGTGTTTGCAGAACGGAAAATATTTGATCAGGCATCATTTTTCCTGCAGGAAGGAGAAAAGGTCGGGATCATCGGCATTAACGGAACCGGAAAGACTACGCTTCTGAAAATGCTGGCTGGAATGGAAGAGCCGGATGAGGGAACGATTACAACAGCTAATCATGTGGTTATCCGCTATCTGCCTCAGCATCCGGAGTTTGATCCGGAGATGTCCAGTCTGGAATGCGTTTTGGCGGGCAATGTGTCTGAGGAAAACCGCTGGACGATCGAAAGTGATGCAAAGACCATGATGACCCGTCTTGGAATCCGGGATTTTGAACAGCCGGCAGGTCAGCTTTCCGGAGGACAGAGAAAGCGGCTTGCGCTGATTTCCGTTTTGCTTTCCCCGGCAGATATTTTACTGCTGGACGAGCCGACTAACCACCTGGATAATGATATGGCGGACTGGCTGGAGGAGCACCTGAAAAAATGGAGAGGCGCTCTGATTATGGTAACCCATGACCGCTATTTCCTGGACAGTGTCTGCAATCGAATTGTGGAAATAGACAAGGGCGCGGTATACAGCTACCAGACCAATTATTCCGGCTTTCTGGAGCTGAAGGCTCAGAGAGAGGACATGGAGGCGGCCAGTGAGAGAAAACGCCAGTCTATTCTGCGGGTAGAGCTGGAATGGATGCGCAGAGGGGCAAGGGCCCGTTCTACAAAGCAGAAGGCTCACATTCAGAGATATGAGGAGCTGAGGGATCGGGAAGCTCCGGTACAGGATTCAAAGCTGGAATTAAGCTCGATTTCCACACGTCTGGGAAAGACAACGGTTGAGCTGGATCATATCTGCAAGGGATACGGGGAAAGAAAGCTGATCGATGATTTCAGTTATATTTTCTTAAAGGGTGATCGGGTAGGCTTTATTGGCTCTAATGGATGTGGAAAGTCCACGCTGATGAAAATAATTGCAGGGCTGCTTGCTCCGGATTCTGGTCAGGTTGTTGTGGGGCAGACGGTGAAAATGGGATATTATGCCCAGGAGATTGCATCGGAAGTGCCGGAGGAGGACGCAGACAGCCATGGCATTGATTTTTCTTATATGAATCCGGAGCAGAGGGTGATTGATTATGTGAAGGATACGGCAGAGTATATTCAGACCGTGGATGGAGTTTTATCTGCTTCGGCTATGCTGGAAAAGTTTTTATTTACACCGGAGAAACAGTACAGTCCCATTGGAAAGCTGTCCGGCGGTGAGAAAAAACGGCTGAACCTTTTGCGTGTGCTTTGTTCTTCTCCTAATTTTCTGCTGCTGGACGAGATTACCAATGATCTGGATATTGCCACTCTGACGATTTTGGAGGATTATCTGGATCGCTATGAGGGAATTGTGGTTGCCATATCCCATGACCGTTATTTCCTGGATCGTACCATGAAGCGTATTTTTGCCTTTGAGGGAGATGGAAAGCTCAGACAGTATGAGGGAGGATATACGGATTATGCAGCCAGAAAGGCAGCAGAGGCTGCCCTGGAAGAGGAAGAACAGGGCGGCAGCAGAACAGCGGCAAAGCAGGAAACGCCTGTAAAAGAAAAGGGACAGCGGACCCGCGGCCCGCAGAAGCTGAAGTTTACCTACAGAGAGCAGAAGGATTATGAAACCATAGAGGCGGATATGGCAGCTCTTGAGGAAAAGATTGCCGAACTGGATCAGGCTATAGAGGCCTCTGCCCATGATTTTGTAAAGCTGAATCAGCTGATGGCGGAAAAGGAGGAGGCAGAGACTGCTCTGGAGGAGAAAATGGAGCGGTGGATGTATCTGGAGGATCTGGCTGCAAGGATTGCGGAGCAATAAGGGGATTATAGAATTCTGGTTTGAAGGGGCTGTTGCACTAATTTGCGATAGCCCCAAGCTTGTTTCCAGAACTTTATGGGATTCGGTTATTTCTGATATGGATTTTGAGAAGAAACTTATGTGATATGTTACATGAAATTAAAAAAACGCAAAAAAGTAATTGACAATAAACTGCAATTAGAGTAAACTAACTTAAGTGAGAATAAATTAATCAATCAATGGAAAAAGGTTTTCAGTGCCGAAGGCGTTTAAAGGAGTGAATTTATAAAAATGAATCTGCTGAATGCAAAAGAAGGGGAAGAATATATCGTAAAGGATATTGCAACAGAGGATGAAGAACTGACCGCTTTTCTATTTTCCTTAGGCTGTTACAGCGGCGAGCCGATTACAGTAGTTTCTCATCTGAAAGGCGGATGCGTCGTTTCTATTAAGGATGGACGTTATAATATGGATACTGATTTAGCGAAGGCTATTTCAATATAAGAACAGCATCAAGACTGTTATTTTTTTGGGAACACAGTTAGTGCATGCTAATTAAGGTTAGAAAATTATAATACCATGAGGGAGGCAGGATTATGAGGATTGCTTTTGCAGGAAATCCGAACAGTGGAAAAACCACCATGTATAATGCCCTGACCGGCAGAAATGAGCATGTCGGCAACTGGGCGGGAGTTACAGTGGAGCGAAAGGAAAGCCCGATAAAAAAGAGCTATTATAACGGAATGGAAGAGATTGTTGCGGTTGATTTACCGGGCGCCTATTCCATGTCTCCGTTTACGTCAGAGGAAAGCATTACCAGTGCGTATGTGAAGAATGAGAAACCGGATGTCATTATTAATATTGTGGACGCCACGAATTTAAGCAGAAGCCTGTTTTTTACTACGCAGCTGCTGGAGCTGGGAATTCCGGTGGTGGTTGCATTGAATAAAAGCGATCTGGTGGAAAAGAAGCAGACGAAGATTGATGAAAAGCTTCTTTCTGAAAAGCTGGGATGCCCGGTTATCAAGACGGTTTCAACTTCTTCCGGTCATGAGGGATTGAAGGAGGCTGTTCATGCCGCGGCAGAGCTGGTTGGAATGGGGCAGAGAGCGCCTTATGTCCAGGCAGATATTGATTTGAAGGATAAGGCGGCTGTAGAGGCGGAGGATCGAAAGAGATTCGCTTTTGTGAACAGCATTGTAAAGCAGGCAGAAAAGCGAAAGGTATTTACGAAGGATAAAAATATTCAGGATAAGATTGACGCCATCATTACTCATAAGATCATTGGAATTCCGATTTTTGTGGCTGTGATTTTCCTGGTATTTTATATTTCACAGACAACACTGGGAACCTGGATTGCTGACTGGCTGGTAGGATGGATTGAAGCCTTCCAGGGCTGGGCCGGCGGAAAGATGGAAAATGCCAGTCCTCTGCTATATGCGCTTCTTGTTGATGGTATTATTGGCGGCGTTGGCGCAGTGGTTGGCTTCCTTCCGCTGGTTATGGTGATGTATTTCCTGATTGCACTGTTGGAAGATTGTGGATACATGGCAAGAGCAACCGTAGTTCTGGATCCGATTTTTAAGCGTGTCGGACTTTCCGGTAAATCTGTCATTCCGATGGTCATTGGTACAGGATGTGCGATTCCCGGTGTTATGGCCTGCCGTACCATTCGTAATGAAAGAGAGCGCCGGACTACGGCCATGCTGACACCCTTTATGCCCTGTGGAGCAAAGATTCCGGTTATAGCGCTGTTTGCGGGGGCGTTTTTTGCAGATGCATGGTGGGTTTCTGCAACCATGTATCTGGTTGGAATTTTGCTGGTGCTTCTGGGCGCTCTGCTGGTGAAAAAGATTACCGGTCAGAAATACAGAAAATCATTTTTTATCATTGAGCTTCCGGAGTATAAAATTCCAAGCCTGAAGAGAGCCTGCATTTCTATGCTGGAGCGGGGGAAGGCCTATATTGTCAAGGCTGGAACCATTATTCTGGTGTGCAACACCGCAGTACAGATTATGCAGAGCTTTAACTGGCAGCTTCAGCTGGTTGGGGAGGGAGCAGAAGGAACCTCCATTTTGGCTTCGATTGCCCATCCCTTTGCCCTTCTGTTTATTCCGCTGGGATTTGGCGCATGGCAGCTTGCGGCAGCGGCAGTAACTGGTTTTATTGCAAAGGAAAATGTGGTTGGTACACTGGCAGTGGTATATGGTGTGACAAATCTGATTGATACAGAAGAGCTGGCGCTGATTGGAAGCGGAAATGAAGTGGCAACGGTTATGGGACTGACGAAGGCAGCGGCTCTGGCTTATCTGATGTTTAACCTGTATACACCGCCCTGCTTTGCAGCTCTGGGAGCTATGAATTCTGAAATGAAGAGTGGAAAATGGCTGCTGGGCGGAATTTGTCTTCAGCTTGGCACAGGCTATACCGTGGCATTCCTGGTATATCAGATCGGCACATGGGTAACAACCGGTTCTCTTGGAACTGCATTTGTTCCCGGACTGATTGCAGTTCTTGTATTTGCGCTGATTGTTCTGTGGAGAATCCGCAAATCTGAGAAGGAATTTGCTTCTGAATACAGCTTACATGCTGCACGATCATAAGGAATATTCGGGTGGCGGGCGAAACCTTGCTGTTTTGCCTGCCGCTTTTCAATTAGAGGAGGGATACTATGGAGAATCTGATAGGAGCAGCTGTTCTGGTTGTTCTGGTAGGAGGAGCGGTAGCTTATCTTATCAGGGCAAAACGAAGAGGAGTAAAGTGCGTGGGATGTCCTGCTGGAGGCACATGTCATAACAGCCAGAAAGTGAAAAGGAAAAAACTGGAGGGATCTGTAATTGACAGAAAAACCATGATGATTTCAGGAATGCACTGTGCCCGCTGTGTACAGAGCGTGTCGGATGAGTTGAACAGAATAGAGGGTGTTTCTGCGCAGGTAGATCTTGAGAAGGGATGTGCAAGGCTGGCATTTGATCGGGAAGTGGAGGAAGACGTATTGATTCAGGCTGTAGAAAAGGCTGGATTTACGGTGATTTCGATTCAGGAATAAGCCTGCTTCTGCATTGGAAAGGAGGTGAAGACAGTAGTGAAACAGCATAGGTTTTGGGCCTGGGCTGCAGTTTTTTGCTTTATCATGGTATTTTATACGGGCTATCAACACAAATAATCAGGAGGTATTTATTATGTTTAGTGATTCTGCTTTGAAGAAAATTGGAATTTTTGCAGGAGGAGTCCTGTTTGGAACTGCGGGAGTAAAGCTTCTTACCAGTAAGGATGCAAAAAGAGTGTATACAAACTGTACAGCGGCTGTTCTGCGGGCAAAGGAGTGTGTAATGGAAACAGCGGAGGCTGTTCAGGAAAATGCGGAAGATATTCTTGCAGAGGCGCAGCTGATTAATGAAAAGCGGGCCGAAGAGGCGGCCATGCAGGTTCAGGGAGGGCTGTTCGAAGATGCCGGTGAGGAAGAGCAGGAAGAGGAGAAATAAGGAAAAAACAAATAAGAAAAACTAATAAGAAAAACAAATAAGACACAAACAAATCAGAATAAATCGTACAGGTAATTCACATGAATTTTATTATTAAGCATGAAATAAAAGGCCGCCTTCGCATTCACGTCGTTCGGAGCAGGATGACGTATGCGGAGGCGGATACTCTTTGCTGGTTTCTGGAAAAGCAGGAAGGCATTACAAACGTAAAGGTGTATGAGCGTACCGCAGATGCAGCAATCTGCTATACAGGAGACAGAGAAAAGCTGATTTGGATTTTAAGGCGGTTTCGCTTTGAAACTGCGGAGATACCGGAGCAGGTTCTGGCATCCTCAGGCCGGACGCTGAATACCTTTTACAGGGAACAGCTGATTGAAAAAACATTGCTTCATTATGCAGGAAAGCTGATTCTTCCCAGTCCGGTCAGAAAACTTTGGCTTGGATGGAAAGCAGTAAGATACATAGGAAAAGGAATTGGGTGTCTGGCCAGAGGAAAGATCGAGGTGCCGGTTCTGGATGCTACAGCTATTAGTGTGTCTGTATTGCGGGGGGATTTTAATATAGCCGGATCGGTTATGTTTCTTCTCGGAATCGGAGAACTGCTGGAAGAATGGACCCACAAAAAATCAGTGGGAGATCTAGCGCGAAGCATGTCGGTTCAGGTAAAAAAGGTATGGCTTAAACGTGGAGAACAGGAGATCCTGGTTCCTTCCTCGAAGGTTTTGCCGGGAGATACGGTTGTGATATATATGGGAATGGTGATTCCCTTTGACGGAGAGGTGTCTGCCGGGGAAGGTATGGTGAATCAGGCTTCTTTAACCGGTGAGGCGCTTCCTGTAAGAAGGACGGAGGGTCAGTCAGTATTTGCAGGAACTGTTTTGGAAGAGGGAGAGTTGGAGATTGTGGTCAGAGCGGTTTCCGGTTCAACCCGGTTTGAAAAAATCGCGGCTATGATTGAGGAGTCGGAAAAACTGAAATCCGGTCTGGAAAGCAAGGCAGAGCATCTGGCAGACCGCCTGGTGCCATATACCCTTTTGGGAACAGGCGCGGTCTGGCTGATGACCCGGAATGTGACAAAGGCTCTTTCTGTTCTTATGGTAGATTTTTCCTGTGCTCTGAAGCTGGCTATGCCAATTGCCGTACTTTCTGCAATCCGGCAGGCAGGGCAGGCCGGACTGACGGTAAAGGGCGGCAAATATCTGGAAGCGGTGGCAGAGGCGGATACGATTGTATTTGATAAGACAGGTACCCTGACGAGGGCAAAGCCGACAGTAAAAGCGGTGGTTGTTTTTGGAGATTATCCGGAGTCGGAGGCACTGCGCATTGCGGCCTGTTTAGAGGAGCATTTTCCGCATTCTATGGCCAGGGCTGTGGTGGAGGCTGCAAAAAAGAGAAAACTGTACCACGAGGAAATGCATTCAAAGGTAGAATATATTGTGGCCCATGGAATTTCTTCTTATATAGAGGAAAAGCGGGTAATTGTGGGAAGCAGGCATTTTGTTTTTGAAGATGAGAAATGCCGGATACGTCCGGAGTACCAACAGAGGTTTGAGGAGCTGCCGGAGGAGTATTCCCATTTGTATCTGGCAGTAGACGGAGAACTGGCGGCAGTTATCTGCATTGAGGATCCTCTGCGGGAGGAGGCGAAAGCGGTTATTCAACTTCTTAGGGAAGCAGGCATTTCAAAAATTGTCATGATGACGGGAGACAGTGAGAAAACGGCAGCATCCATTGCCCAGCGTGTTGGTTTGGACGAGTATTATTCAGAGGTTTTGCCAGAGGATAAAGCGGATTTTATTGAAAGAGAAAAGGCGGCAGGCAGGAAGGTAGTGATGATTGGAGACGGAATCAATGATTCGCCGGCTTTGTCTGCTTCAGATGCGGGAATTGCTGTCAGCGGTGGTGCGGAGCTTGCAAGAGAGATTGCGGATATTATGATTGAGGCGGAGGATCTGCACGAAATTGTTATGCTGAAATATCTTTCTGATGCCATGATGCGGCGGATTCATAAAAATTACAAAGAAATTATTGGAATTAACAGCGGACTGATTGTTTTGGGCGTAGCTGGATGGATTCAGCCGACAGCCTCTGCTCTGCTGCACAATATGTCTACACTGACAATAAGCCTGAATAGTATGAGAAGTCTTCTTTGTGACAAGGGACATAGTCTGCCGAAAAAGAGTGAAAAATCTTTCCAGACATATTGACTTTAGAAGATTAAGTTGCTATAATTTTTCTACGAAAAGAAACGAGCGAAGGGGCTCTGCCGTATGGCAGAGCCCTGTCTTTCTTTCATAGGAAATTGCGTCCTGTGAAAGAAAGCGCTTCGCAGGGATCGCCATGCGGCGGAAGAGAATTTTACCGCATGGCTGCGCATTGTGCGCCAGTGGAAAATGGCTGTTGATACAGCTGTGCTTCAGCGCGAGAATGTACCGAGGCACATTCTTTCTTAATTTTATGGGAAATGCAAGGAGGAGAATGAAAATGTCCTATGTTGATGAGATCTATAACAGAGTTGTTGAACAGAATCCGGGCGAGCCGGAATTCCATCAGGCAGTAAAAGAGGTATTAGACTCTTTAAAGCTGGTAATTGACGCAAACGAAGAGAAATATCGCAAGGCTGGTGTTCTGGAGCGTTTTACAGAGCCGGAAAGAATTGTTTCCTTCAAGGTTCCGTGGGTGGATGACAAGGGAAATGTACAGGTGAATAAGGGCTACCGTGTACAGTTTAACAGCGCTATCGGACCTTACAAGGGCGGTCTGCGTTTCCATCCGTCTGTAAACCAGAGTATTTTAAAATTCCTGGGCTTTGAGCAGACTCTGAAAAATTCTCTGACCGGGCTTCCCATGGGCGGCGGTAAGGGCGGCTCAAACTTTGATCCCAAGGGCAAATCTGATCGTGAAATCATGGCCTTCTGCCAGAGCTTTATGACTGAGCTGTATCGCCACATTGGCAAGGATACCGATATTCCTGCCGGCGATATTGGTGTTGGCGGAAGAGAGGTTGGCTATATGTTCGGCCAGTATAAGAGACTGACTGGATTATACGAGGGTGTTCTGACTGGTAAGGGTCTGACCTTTGGCGGTTCTCTGGCAAGAACTCAGGCAACCGGCTATGGACTGATTTATATTCTGGATGAAATGTTAAAGCACAATGGAAAGACTCTGGAGGGACAGCGGGTTCTGGTATCCGGTTCCGGAAATGTGGCAATTTATGCGACAGAGAAAGCGCAGCAGCTGGGCGCAAAGGTTGTTGCCATGAGCGATTCCAACGGTTATATTTACGACAAGGACGGTATTAAGCTGGATGTTGTAAAGGAGATTAAGGAAGTACGCCGCGGACGTATCAAAGAGTATGCAGATGCTGTTCCGGGCGCTGTATATACAGAAGGCAAGGGCATCTGGACCATTCCCTGCGACATTGCTCTGCCCTGTGCAACCCAGAATGAACTGAATCTGGATGATGCAAAGGCATTAAAGGCAAACGGCTGCTTCGCAGTTGCCGAGGGTGCGAATATGCCTTCCACCAGAGAAGCAACCGATTTCTTCCTGGCAAACGGAATGCTGTTTATGCCGGGTAAGGCAGCAAATGCAGGCGGCGTGGCAACCTCCGGTCTGGAGCAGAGCCAGAACAGCCTGAGAATGTCCTGGAGCTTTGAAGAGGTAGATGCAAAACTTCATGACATTATGGTAAATATCTTCGCAAAAGTGGATGATGCCGGAAAGCGCTACGGCGTAGAGGGCAACTATGTGGCAGGCGCCAACATTGCAGGCTTTGAGAAGGTTGTAGAAGCCATGATTGCTCAGGGTGTTGTATAAATCGGGAAGTATTTGTTTCCCTTGTCCCGGCAGAAGGTATTTTCAGTCTGCCGGGACAGAAAATTCTGCTGAATCCCCCATACCATAAGCAGAAAAAGGATGAGAAATGGGCTGCGGAAAACAGTTTTTGTTTTCCGCAGCCCATTTTGCTTCAGAACCATAGGAAAAGAAGGTCAGGAGGCCTGTTTCAAGGTCATATGGAACGAAAAACGGCGATTTTTTCGATCCAGGATTTCCTCCTCCTGCACGCAGGCAGAGGTGCTGAGAAATCCGTCAAATTTCTCCATAAACCGATACCCCATAATAAACAGAAAACAAATGATTGCAATAATGATTACCGCTGCCATAATGTCACCTTCCTTTCCTGGCTTCTTTTTTATTGTGTCAGTTTAGTTGTTATCTTTAATTATATTATAAAGGATTCTGCATTAGTTTTGGATTGGCGTTTGGGCGCTCCTGTTAAGATTTTATAAATATGAAAATGGAAATTTGATAAGGATTCCTGATTTTAATGAAAGCTTAATGTCAGTGGAACAGATAGGGCGAAATACAGGATTTCTTCTGTGGGAGAAACGTGTTATAGTTATAAAAGAAATAAGCGGTGCAGAGGAGGAAGTATGGTGGCGCAGGGGTACAGAGGGGAAAGAATTACCAGGATTGGCGATATTGCAAAAAGCATTCTGCTTCTGGCAGCGGCAACGGGCACAGGAATGCTTTTTCAGAAGATAAATCTGCCGGAATCCAATATTATTATGGCTTATATTATTGGCGTGCTGTTTATATCTGTGGCAACATCCCGGAGGATTTACGGGCTTATTTCCTCGGTGTTCAGCGTACTGGCCTTTAATTATTTTTTTACTGTGCCGTATTTTACGCTGAAGGCCTACAGTGATGATTATCCAGTTACATTTCTGACCATGTTTTTGACAGCATTTATTACCAGTACGCTGGCAGTACGTATGAAGCAGCAGACGAAGGATGCGTCGGAGGCAGCCTATAGAACGCATATTCTTCTGGAAACCAATCAGCTGATCCAGCAGCAGGGGGAACGCAGAGAAATGCTTCGAGTGGTTGCAGGACAGCTGGTGAAACTTCTGAGGCGGGATATTATTTTTTATATGGCAGAAGCGGACGGCTTGTCGGCGCCGTATATATTCCCGGCAGAGCCGGAGCATGAGACAGGAAATCTGGAGCAGAAAATGCTGCGCCATGCAGAATACAGCAGCAAAAAGGAGCGGCAGGCAGCAGAGCAGGCGTTTTGCAGCGGAGAACCGGCCGGGGCAGGAACGGAGATCATGCCGCAGACACGGTGCCGCTACCTGGCAATTCGTTCTGGAGACAGGGTTTATGGGGCTGTCGGCATTCCGATTCCAGGTCCGGAGGAAGAGCCGGAAAAATTTGAGTACAGTATCACGATTTCCATTCTGGGAGAATGCGCTCTGGCATTGGAAAAGGAGGAGGCGCTGAGGGCCAGGGAGGAAAGTGCTCTTCTGGCGAAAAATGAGCAGCTTCGAGCCAATCTTCTCCGCTCAATTTCCCATGATTTGAGGACGCCGCTGACTACGATTTCGGGAAATGCGGGGATTCTGCTGTCGAATGAAAACAGTCTGGACAGCGGCAGCCGCAGACAGCTGTATGAAAATATTTATGATGATTCCCTGTGGCTGATTAATCTGGTGGAGAATCTTCTTTCTGTTACCAGAATTGAAGATGGAACTATGCAGCTTCATTTATCTACAGAGCTGATGGACGAGGTGATTACAGAAGCGCTGCAGCATATAAATCGGAGAAAGACGGATCATGAAATTTTTGTGGTGCCGTCAGAGGAATTTTTTCTGGTGAAAATAGATGCCAGACTGATTATGCAGGTGATTATTAATATTGTGGACAATGCCATGAAATACACGCCGCCTGGATCTCGGATTACCATATCTGCCAGAAGGCAGGAAAACTGTGTGGTGGTGGATATCGCCGACAACGGAAGGGGGCTTTCTGATGAAGCAAAGGCCCGGGTTTTTGACAGGTTTTTTGTTGCAGGCGAAGGAGTGGTAGACAGCAGGAGGAGCCTGGGATTGGGATTGTCTTTATGCAGGTCTATTATTATGGCACATGGGGGAACGATAGAGGCGCTGGATAATCAGCCCCACGGCGCGCTGTTTCGTTTTACATTGCCAGAAGAGGAGGTAACATTACGTGAATAAACCGTTGGTACTGGTGGTAGAGGATGACGGAGCGATCCGAAATTTGATTACAACCACCCTGGAGACAAGAGATTATAAATACTGTACAGCGGAAAATGGCGGGCAGGCAATTATGGAAACGGTATCGAGAAATCCGGAGGTGATGCTTCTGGATCTGGGTCTGCCGGATATGGATGGAGTGGATGTTATTCGAAAGGTGCGCAGCTGGTCGAAAATGCCGATTATTGTGATCAGCGCCCGCAGCGAGGAGACGGATAAAATTGAAGCTCTGGACGCAGGTGCAGATGATTATCTGACCAAGCCTTTTTCTGTAGAAGAGCTGCTGGCCCGCCTGCGGGTAACCTTTCGACGTCTGAATTATATGGCGGCAGCAGGTGAAGACAATCATTCTGTGTTTGAAAATGGAGATTTGAAGATTGATTATGCGTCCTGCTGTGTTTTTCTGAACGGAACTCAGCTTCATCTAACTCCGATCGAATACAAGCTGCTCTGCCTCCTAGCCCGGAATGTGGGAAAGGTGCTGACGCATTCTTATATTACCAAAGAAGTCTGGGGAAGCAGCTGGGATAATGATGTGGCGTCTCTGCGGGTATTTATGGCAACATTGCGGAAAAAGATTGAAAAGGATCCTTCGGATCCTCAGTATATCCAGACTCATGTGGGAATCGGCTATAGGATGCTGCGGGTGGAGACAGACGATTAGCTATAGAGGAAGTAGAAGGAATGCGGCGGTGAATAAGGAAAAAGCAAAGGTTACAATTGAAAAAAGAGAAGCTATCATGTATAATGATTGGGTAGATGTAAGGCGAAGGACTTTCTTCGCCTTTTCCTGACTCTGAAAATGAGAAAGTGAATGAAAAAGACAGCAGAAAGTGAAGGCCTTTCAGTAAGCGTTATTTTTTCGGTCAACGGAACCGTCTGTAAGCTGGAACAGGCGGTAAGTTGGAAGATCTGGTAAGTGGAATTGACCGATAAGCTGGAACAGGCGGTAAACAGGAATAGCCGATAAGCAGAGAATGCAGAGCTGATTCCGTACAAAGAAAAGAAGGTGAAGGAATGCATAGATTTTTGAGAAGTGTTGGATTTCGTACTTATATAAAAAAGCGGGATATTGAGAAAATGCTTTCAGAGCTGGAAAAGACAGCTCTGAGACGGAGAATCGAGATAGATACCGATGAGAATCTCTGTGAGCTGAGAGCAGAGCTGGCTCCCGGTATGGGGATTGTTCTGGTAGGGGAGATGGATGAACAGGGAATATTCCATCGGGAGTTTTATTATCCCTATCTGAGCAGCAGCGATATATCATCAAAAGCAGAATGCTCCATTCAGCGGCACACAGAAAAGGAAACCTATGCCGGCCTTCTGGATGAATATCGAGTAGGAATTTCTCTGATTTTTTATTTGGAAAATGGTTTTGAATATCGGGAACGGAAGCTGAATAAATCATCCCGCCAGGTAGAAGCTGTGAATCTGACCGGTCTGGCGATGGATGGCAAAATTCTTCTTCCGCTTCACAAAACGAGAAAGCAGATTGAGCTGGCAAAGGTGGCAGCAAAGGATCGCACAAACCTGATTGAGGCGGCAAAAAACGGAGATGAGGATGCCATGGAGACCCTGACCATTGAGGATATTGATATGTATTCTCAGATCTCCAGGAGAGCCATGAAGGAAGATTTGTATTCCATTGTAGATTCCTGCTTTATGCCCTGTGGAATTGAGTGCGACCAGTATTCTGTGATTGGCGAGATTACCCATATTGAAGAAAAGAAAAACAGCTTTACAGGAGAAATGGTTTACGATCTGACGTTGGACTGCAACGATATGCTTTTTCATGTAGGTATCGGGGCGGAGGACCTGATGGGAGAGCCGAAGGTTGGCCGCCGGTTTAAAGGGCAGATATGGATGCAGGGAGCTGCAAAGTTTGTGGAAGGCTAGGGCAGAGGTCTTGGGAGTAGAGCCGGGAATGATCACAGCGCTGTGAAGCTGACAATTCCGGAGCTGGAACGGGCTGCGGATACAGTAGACTGGGTGAATGTGTGCAGGGAATAAAGGAAATGTGGGAAAACACCCTTGACGATCAGGGTGTTTTTCTTTATAATAAGCAAAGTGGGGATTGCCTTTGCAGTTCTCAGGATAGACTGGGATAGTTTCAGTCCCAGAAAAATGAATGGTCCAGATACCGATTTCGAAGGCAGAAATCATAGAAAATCTTGATTTTAAACTGAAAATCGGCATTGGTTTCCTTAGTTAAATGGATATAACAAGCGCCTCCTAAGCGCTAGTTGTGGGTTCGATTCCCGCAGGAAACGTACTAAGCGGATTGATTAGAAAATATTCTAAATCAATCCGTTTTTTTCATTTTCGTTACGATTTTGGGCTGGTAAGCAGTCAGCCGTTTGACGACCACCCTATAGAGTATACTCCCAGGGGGGAGGACAAATATAGGGAATGCTTATGTACTAACTTTGATTTTATCAAGGATGTTGTCCCTCCAATCAACAAACTTCAAAAAATGTTTCCTGTTTGATATACTTTAGCCAAGTTAAATAGCTTGATTAAAGGATGTCACAAGTAGGAGGGAAAATTATGTTTGAAGAAAAAATCGAAGAGTTAAATCAGTTGTTAGAAAGTAAGCAGGGAGTATTTGATAAAAGAACCTATACGGTTGATGAAATTCAGGACATTCTGAGTATCAGCAAACCAAGTGCTTACAATCTGGTAAAACAAGGCTTATTCCGTTCTGTTCGTATCGGCGGCTCTATCCGAATTTCTAAAAAGAGCTTTGATGAATGGCTGGATGGTCAGCTATAAAATTTACATAGACCTATTATGTGGTGAAGAAAAATTATTTTAAGGTTGTTACTGTAGGAACCACGATGCGAGTCATGGCTTCCAGTTTTGAAGAATGGTGCGCAAACCAGAGATGTACTCCTAGTTTTATCAGTTATAACTGATAAAAACTATAATTCATCAAACTTTGACAGTTATAAAAAGGAACAGACGAAGCAAGTTCAATGCATCATTTGCGAAAAAATCAGAAAATGCCGCATACCACCCATTTACTCCACATAAAACATAATTTTTGTAATATATTCATCCTCATCTCCAGTAGAGAGATAATCATTGATTGCAAATTCGTAGGAATCTGAAATAATATGCAAATGCTTATTTCTGCAGTATTCCAGGATTCGTTCATATGCTTTTCCGATAGAAATATAAGTTCCTGTATGATAGGTAAATACACTTTTTCCGGCAGGAAGCTTGACAACGCCAGGAACGTGATCGATTTTTTCAATGGGAAGAAAGGCAAATGCCGCTTCGGTGTATCTGCCATTTAAAATATGCTCATAGGGAACGATTGCCCCGCTTTGGAAGAAGATGGGAAGCTGTTCCCTGAAGGAGCGGACAAAACACTCTTTTGTAGCGATACTGACGCTCTCCAGGGTGTGAGGAGAGGGAACCTCCTGGATCAGAATATACTGGTTTTTTACGTTTTCTAAGGCAACAATATCACTGCTGTTACGAATAGCGACTGCATGTTCCAGCTGCCGGCAGCGATGCTCCACACGGTTTCTTATCATTTGCAGCTCCTGGATTTGCTGCTCAATGATAGTAAGCTGTTTGCGCAATGTGACAATAGAATGGTCAATGGTGTAGTTTTCCATGTATGTCTTGATTTCATTCAGAGAAAATCCGATTTTTTTCATAATACAAATGGTATCTAAATAATCGAGCTGACTGGAACTGTAATATCGATACCCATTTTCCGGATCAACATAGGCAGGAGGAAACAGGCCGATTTTATCATAAAAAATTAAAGTCTGGCGTGAAATATTTTGTTGTTTTGACAGTTCTCCAATGGAAAATAGATTTTTCATAAAATACCCCTTGACTGTATAGTTGCTATATAGTTTATAACTATATCATAAAAGTATAAACCAATCAAGGAGGTTGTTTTTGTTGTTATCTTATATATCTGAGCTTTGGAACAAGGTGAAGGATGGGCTGACTGTCAAAAAAATATTGTTGATTATGCTTGGGGCAATGATATATACGTTTGGCGTTCACAATATCCATCAGCGAACAAATATTACAGAGGGCGGCGTTATCGGTCTGATGCTGCTTATTGAGCATTGGCTGCAAATGTCTCCGGCTTATATTACTCCGATTCTTGATCTTGCCTGTTATCTGCTGGCGTTTAAGTTTCTGGGAGGAAATTTTATTAAGGTATCCATTATTTCGACCATGTTTGTGTCAGGCTTTTATAAAATCTGGGAGCTGTTTCCTCCAATGCTTCCTGACTTATCGGAATATCCCCTCATTGCCGCTGTGTTAGGTGGTATTTTTGTGGGTGTAGGTGTTGGATTGATTGTAAGGCAGGGGGGATCCAGTGGAGGTGATGATGCATTGGCATTGACAATTTCTCATATCCTTCATTGGCGTTTATCACGGGCATATTTGTTTACGGATACGGTGGTTTTAGTATTATCTTTAACGTATATTCCTGTTGCGCGGATTGTTTTTTCACTGATTACTGTGAATCTTTCTTCTTTATTGATTGACTGGATCCAGGAGTATCGGAGTCGGGAAGAGACGGGGATTGAGAAGTGTTATGCTACAGAAGCTGTCGATACTGGCCGTGCGGGGAGACTATAAACGGAAGAGAATGATATTGCAGTATAGGAAAAATATTGGAAAATACCAGATGCAGGGCGGGGACGAAGGTCCCCGCCCTGCAGTATTATAGAGAACTTATGAATTGGATTCACCCTCCTGCGGGGTGGATTTTTTCTTTTTCCGGAAGAAACATTTGGCATTGCCGACTTTCCTTCTAAGGAGCCAGATAAGCAGAAGAATAAGGAGAACAGCCGGAACCCAGAAGGGCGCCAGGGTCAAAATACTGATAAGTAAATTGAGAAGAAGCTGTCCCATAGAAGCCAGATTGTTTTGAAAATCGCGGCTGATTCGCTGGGCGGCAGTCAGTGGCTTAGATGGAGTCAGGCGGCTTTCGTCTGCTTCATAAAGGGTTAGATGAACGGTGCTGTATTCCACCTGATTGTTGTAAAGGCGAAGGCGTGCCTCCAGGGATTCCAGTTCATAACGGATTTCTGAAAGCCGTTCTTCCAGAGCAATAACAGATTCCAGACTTTCTGCTTTTTCCAGCAGGGCCCAGATACGTTCCTGCTCAATTTCCAGAGATTTTTTTCGGCTTTCTACATCAGAATATTGAAGAGTAACATCCTCTGTGGTTTCAGATTGGCTGACAACATTACCGCTGGCCTGAGCTGCCTGGAGAAAGGCTTCCAGGTGTTTGGTGGGAATTCGGACAGTCATGGAAGCGTGACGGAGAATCGGTTCTCCGGCGTAATTGAGACGGCTTCCGGTAACCTCAGACTGTTCTGTATAGCCTTCCAGAGCGGAGATTTTTTCATGGACAGACTGAATGGAGCTGTCAAAATCGGTTGTTTCCATGTCCAGCCATACGGTGCGGATCAGCTTTCTTCCAGCCTGTACCGGAGTGGGCTGACTGCTTTCGTTTTGGGCAGGCATTTCGCTTCCCGCGCTGGTGTCTGCAGCGGTTCCGAAGTCGGCGCTGCCATTTTCTTCAAGGGCGCCTTCAGGGGAAGGGGATCCGGCAGCAGGGGCAGCGGCGGCAGTCTCAGCTACAGTGACGCTTTTTTCCGATGAGGCCCCGCAGCCAGTCAGGGCAAGGGCGGCGGCCAGAAAGAAAACAGGGAGATGAAGAAAGTTTGACGATCGTATTTTCATAATATACCTCCTCTTTGAAACAAACACGCATATTTTCTGATGTAAGAATACCATAAAAAGATGGACAATTTCAATGAATATTAAAAAATGTAAGAAAATTTCATTTGTTTTTAAGAGATGAGTTTACTTAAAATTTTCAAATTTGCGGTAGTGGTTTTTACCTGATGCCTGTAAATTATTCATACAGAGAAGACAAACCAGGATGAAATCAGAAAGGAAAATTGAGTGGAAAGTAAAATCGTTTTGGAGAATATTGAGAAGTCATATGGGAAAGAAGCACCTGTTATTGAAGGGTTAAATCTTGAAATTGGAGAAGGAAGCTTTACCGTATTGCTCGGGCCGTCCGGATGTGGAAAATCTACAACACTTCGCATGATTGCCGGACTTGAAGAGGAGACGGGAGGCACCTTATATATTGACGGGAAGGATATGAAGGAAGTGAAACCTGGCGACAGAGATATTGCAATGGTTTTTCAGAATTATGCTTTGTATCCGACCATGACCGTGAGGGAAAATATTGAATTTGGACTTAAAAATGCAGGGGTTGCAAAGAAAGAGAGGGAGGAACGTATTTGCGAAGTCAGCAGATCGGTTGGACTGGAGGAATACTTAAATCGAAAACCCAGCGCTTTATCAGGAGGACAGCGTCAGAGAGTTGCTTTGGCAAGAGCAATGGTAAAAAAACCGGGAGTTTTTCTTATGGATGAACCTTTGTCCAATCTGGATGCCAAGCTGCGCTCACAGCTGCGGACAGATTTGATTGAGCTGCATAACCGGCTGGGCTCTACGTTTGTATATGTGACTCATGACCAGGTAGAGGCCATGTCTATGGGAACGCAGATTGTTTTGATGAATAAGGGAAAAATCATGCAGTGCGGGACTCCTCACACAATTTATCACGACCCGGATAATGTGTTTACAGCTCAGTTTATTGGAACACCGCCTATGAATATATTGAAACAGAATCAGGTTCATTATGAGCATTTGCCGGTTGAAAATGTCTGCTATCTTGGCTTTCGCCCGGAGTATGTAACCTTTTATGAGGATGTGCCAGATGAAAAACAAAAGGGATTGATAATTGACGGAAAGGTGATTACCCATGAAATGCTGGGCATAGAAACTCTGTATAAAATTGATACCTGTTATGGACGGATTCAGGCAAAAATTTTTGATGATAAGAAAGCTGTTGACGGGAATGTAAAGATGTTTATTCCTCACAATAGAATCTTGTATTTTGATGAGGAAGAACAGAGAATCCGATAATTTTAAGCGAGAGGAAGGAGATTATGATGGATGCAGGCGTAATAAATAGCAGAGTCAAACTGCAGTCAGAGCATGTGGAAATCGGCACTTTATGGAAGGATGGAGTGAGGAAAGGGCTGCCCTATTTGATGATAGCTCCCGCAATGGCAGTCAGCCTTGTGTTTCTTGTATATCCGATATTATACATGTTTAAATTGGGCTTTTATAAATGGAATATGGTTGGAGAAATGACGTTCATCGGACTGGACAATTATGTGTCACTGATGACAGATCCGGAGTTTATGCAGGTGCTAAAAAATACTTGTCAGTTTTCTTTTTGGACCGTGGCAGGCTGCATTACACTGGGGATGATTTTTGCTCTTTATCTTAATAAAAATGCCAGATTTGAACGGCTTGTACAGGTGATTATGTTTACACCATATGTACTTCCTATGATTTCCATTGCCTTTATCTGGATGTGGATTATGGATGGAGATATTGGCCTTTTAAATTATATTTTGGGATTCTTTGGAATCGAAAAAATAAGGTGGCTGGACGATCCTCAAGTGGCAATGTATTCCCTGATTCTGGTTAATATCTGGAAGGGAGTTGGCTATTACACATTGATTATTTTATCTGCGCTTCAGAGTATTCCAAAGTATATTTATGAGGCAGCGGAGCTGGATCAGGCACATCCGGTTACGACATTTTTTAAGCTTACTCTTCCTATGTTGTCACCGACTTTGTTTTTCCTGTCTATTACAGCTGTTATCAGTTCCTTTAAGGTTTTTGAAACAGTAAATGTGATGACTGCCGGAGGACCGCAGAATTCAACTACCAGCCTGGTATATTACATTTATCAGTATGGATTTCAGTTTTATAAGATCGGCTATGCATCTGCTGTTGGTGTAATTTTAATGGTAATTGTAGGTATTTTTACCCTCGTATATTTTGGATGTCTGCAGAAAAAAGTTCACTATCAATAACATAAAAGCATAGGAGACGGAGTATGAAATATATATCAAAAGCTGTCAGATTCATGATAAATCTGCTTTTGACAGCCATCTTTTTTGTTCCCCTTTACTGGATGGCATTAACAGCCTTTAAGACGGCGGCGCAGGCCCTTCAGTCGCCGCCAACATTCTGGGTAAGTGATCCTCAGTGGGAAAATTTTGCAAGGGCAATTGAGGTAATTCCATTTTTTCATTTTTTGAAAAATTCGCTTATTGTAACAGCTGGAATTATGGTTTTGCAGATGGTGACTGTGATTCCCGCTGCTTATGCGTTTGCCAGATATGAATTTTTGGGAAAGAAACTGTCTTTTGGAGTGATTCTGGCGACTATGATGATTCCCTCGCAGCTGATTTTTCTTCCGGTATTTTTAATGCTGAGTAAGTGGGGACTGATCAATACCTACTGGTCCCTGATTCTTCCGCAGGCTACCAGCGCATTTGCAATTTTTATGCTGCGGCAGAATTTTAAGCAGATTCCGGAAGAGCTGATTGAGGCGGCGCGGCTGGATAAAGCCGGAGAATTGAAAATCATCACGCATATTATGCTGCCCATTGCAAAACCAACAGTTATTATGCTGGGAATGCTGACATTTGTTGGAACCTGGAATGATTATTTTTGGCCGATGGTTTTGACGACAACGGATGCAGTACGGACACTTCCGGTTGGATTGACGATGCTGCGGAGTGTAGAAAATGGAGTATACCAGCACATTTTAATGGCTGGAAATGTACTGCTGATGGCGCCGATTATTTTTGTTTATATGATTGCCCAGAAGCAGATTATCAAAGGTTTTACCTATATGGGAGTAAAGTAAAAATCATAAAAATTTTCCCAAAACAGGGTTAATATAAAACAGCTAAAAGAGCGAAAAGAACAAATAAAGAGGAGAAGAAAATGAAAAATCAAAAGAGAATTTTAGGCGCAGCAGCAATGGCATGTATCGCTGCAGGAGCTTTGGCAGGATGCGGAAATTCCGGGACAGATAAGGCAGAAAGCAGCGCTGTTGTGTCCAGTGAGGCAGGAAAAAAAGAGGAATCTACCGCAGACGGAAATGTAACGGAATTAACCTACTGGTATTGCTGGACAGACAAAATTCAGGAAAATAATCTGGAGATGACAGAGTTATTTAATGAGACAGTAGGAAAGGAAAAGGGCATTCATGTTACAGCAGAATACCAGGGAACCTACGACGAGTGTCATCAGAAGCTTCAGGCAGCATTTGTTGCCAATGAGATGCCGGATGTCTCCGTTATGGAGATTAGCTCGATTCGCAGATTTGCTGAAAATGGGGTGATTGAACCATTAGATTCCTATATTGCGGCATCTGGAGTGGATATGACAGATTTTTACGATGCTCTGTTGTTAAACGGTGAGGTAGATGGTTCCTGTTATGGTCTGCCCTATTTAAGAAGCACTCCAATTATGTACTACAATAATTCTTTGCTGAAAGAAGCTGGATACGACGGTGCAAATTTAAAGACCTGGGATGATTTGAAGGAAATGGCAACTGGTGTGCATGAAAAAACTGGAAAATACGGGATTTCTCAGTACAGTTATACCTGGACTTTGGATGCCTTTATGATTGAACATGGAAGCTCTATTTTAAATGATGATGAGACAGCTACCAATCTGAATTCAGAGGCAGGAAAAGAAGTAATTGGGTTTTATCGTGATTTGATTGATCAGGGTGTAGTACATGCTTTTAACAGTAATGAATCTGATAAAGTAACTGCAGATGTGCAGAATGAAGACACAGCTATCTGGTTTAGTTCTACCGGTGATTTAACGAAATTTGCATCTATCGCAGATGAGCTGGGCTTTGAACTGGGAGTAGGATTTATTCCTATGGATCAGTGCTACGGAACCCCTACCGGCGGCTGCAATCTGGTTATGATGAGCAAGATTCCTGACAAGAAAAAGGAAGCAGCCTGGGAGTTTATTAACTTTATGACTGACACAGAGCAGACAGTGAAATCTTCGATTAAAACTGGTTATTTACCAGCCAGAAAGAGTGCCGGGGAATCGGATACGATGAAAGCTTATTTTGCAGAAATGCCTATGGCTCGAGTAGCATTAGATCAGCTGGCTTATGCAAATCGTGCAGCATATTCCAATCCGAATTATACAGAGGCGACAGAGGCAATTAAAAGCGCTTTGGATGCTATTTATATCAACAATAGCGATATAGATACAACCCTGGCTGATATGGAAACAAAGGTAAATAAGATTTTAAATCAGTAGGTAATCAGAAGGAGAAAAGAATGAAAAATAAGTTGATTATACTTTCAGCAGATGCCATGGTAACAGAGGATTTGGAACTGTTTTCCACTTTGCCTGGATATCAGAAATATTTGGATGGAGGATGCAGAATTAACCGTGTGGAGTCGATTTATCCAACGGTTACTTATCCCTGCCACACAACAATGATGACAGGGAACTATCCCAATCGCCATGGAGTTACCAGCAACTTTGTTCTGGCCTTTAATCAGAAACCAACACCCTGGAATCGTTATGCAGACGTGATCTGTTCACGGGATATTTTTACAGCATGCAAGGAAAAAGGCCTGACTACAGCTGCGGTGTTCTGGCCGGTAACGGGATGTCATAAGGATATTGATTATAAGATTCCGGAGTATGTTCCGGAAAATGGTGAAACCATAGAAGAGGCATTTCGTAAGATGGGCTGTGATGAGGACATGATTCGAATTGTGGAAAAAAACAGTTCGATTCTGAAACATTGGGGACATCCTTATATTGATGAGTTTATTATTGCCTGTGCCTGTGATATTCTGCGGGAAAAACAGCCAGACGTGCTTTTGATTCATCCGGCAAATATTGACGGAGCAAGACATCAGTATGGGGTATTTCATGAAATGGTGGATCGGGCTGTAGTGGATACCGATCGGTTTGTTCAGCAGCTGATGGGAGTGCAGGAGGAGCTGGGGCTTGCAGAGCAGACGAATCTGGTAGTGACTAGTGATCATGGCCAGATGGAGGTTCAGCGGATTATGAATTTGAATGTGATGCTGGCAGATTATGGCTTTCTGGATGTAAGGAAAGACGGATATGTTACAGACTGGAGAGCTTACTGCCTGTCTAACGGACTTTCTGCAGTCGTATACCTTAAGGATCCTTTGGATGAAAAGCTGTATCAGAGAGTATTTCAGCTGCTGCGCTGGATGAGAGAGGAAGGAATTTATGGAATCAGCGAGGTTCTTACCGCAGAGGAGGCAGATGAAAAATACAGACTGAACGGGCCATTCTCTTTTGTAATTGAGTCTGATGATTATACCTCCTTCGGAGAAAATACATCTGGCCCGCTGGTAGAAAGCTTTGGAGACAGGGACTACCGGTATGGAAGAGCTTCCCATGGATATTATCCCCAGAAAGGCCCACAGCCGGTTTTCATGGCCAAGGGACCGGATTTTGCAGAGTCTGCAGTGTTGGAGAAGGGACGTCTGATTGACCAGGCCCCGACCTATGCAAAGCTTTTGGGCGTAGCTCTGCCGGATACTGATGGGACACCAATTGATGAATTTGTGAGGGAAAAACATGCATAAAACAATCAGAATCATAGCAACCGATCTGGATGGAACCATGCTTCACCATGATAATGAGGTTTCTGTAAGAAATTACAGGGCAATCGAACATGCGGTAAATGAAGGAATGCTCTATGTAGTTGCCACTGGAAGATGCCGCTCTATTGTGCCGATTTCAAATCTTCCGGTTATGGATTATCTGATTGCAGAAAACGGCGCTGTCATTTACCGGGGCGGCACTGAGCAGGTGCTGTATCGTCAGGCAATTTCTGCCGCTCAGCTTCGGGAGGCGATCAGAATTGGGAAAAAGTACCATGCCTTTGTGGAACTTGTTTCAGATGGCAGAATCCTGATAGAGGAGGAGCTTTTAAGACAGACCGGACAGCTTCGTCTGACTAGAATTCAGGAAGAATTTCTAAGAGAAAAACGATATCTTATGATAGATTCCTTTGAAAAATATTGCAGCAAAGTGCAGGAAAACCAGGATGGAGAGGAAATTTTCCGCAAATTCCAGGTTACAAAAATCAATATTATCTGCCAGGAGGCAGAGGCCTGGCAGGGCGCTGCAAAGGAGCTGGAAGCATATGGCTTGTTTACGATAACCTCAGACGGATATGGTCTGGAGCTGACAAAAAAAGGAGTAAGCAAGGGAAGCGCAATGAAATGGCTCTGCAGCCATCTGAACCTGGATCTGAGCCATGTGATGGCATTTGGCGATGGCAGCAATGACGCCGTGCTGCTGAAGAAAGCAGGCATCGGCGTCGCCATGGACAATGCAGGAGAGGCGGTAAAGCAGTGTGCAGATTATGTAACTGGCTGCCACTACGAGGATGGAGTAGCCCAGTTTGTGGAGCAGTATGTGTTAAAACAGGCTATTTAAAATCATAAAAACGGGGCATTTCTGTCTGCACAAAAAGACAGGAATGCAGGCAGCAAATGCCCTGGTTTAAGAGAATTGGCTTCGATAAAGAGAGGCATATTTTCCGTTTTTTTCCATAAGCTCGTTGTGGGTTCCCACCTCTTTGATATCCCCGTCTTCCATGTAAAGAATCTTGTCTGCATCGCGAATCGTGGACAGCCGGTGGGCAATTACAAAGCTGGTACGGCCCTTCATAAGCTCGGCCATTGCCTTCTGAATCAGGACTTCTGTATGGGTATCTACATTGCTGGTTGCTTCATCCAGAATCATGATTTCCGGATCAGATGCAATGGCTCGGGCAATGGTTAAAAGCTGTCGTTCTCCCTGAGAAATATTCTCAGCACCTTTGCCAAGAATCATATGATATCCGCCAGGAAGGGTCTTAATAAAGCTGTGGGCACAGGCTGATTCTGCGGCAGAATAAATGCTTTTTTCGGTCATATTTTCTTTGGCATATCCGATATTTTCGGCAATAGTACCTTCAAAAAGCCAGGTATCCTGAAGCACCATTCCAAAACGACTTCTAAGTTCTTTTCGAGGCATCTTTTGAATATCTATTCCATCTACGAGAATCGATCCGCTGTTTAGTTCATAGAAGCGCATTAACAGGTTAATCAGCGTGGTTTTTCCAGCTCCAGTCGGGCCTACAATCGCAATTTTTTCTCCCGGTTCTACGCATAAATTAATTCGTTTCATTAACAGCTTATCTGGAGAATATCCAAAGGAGACATCCTGAAAAACGACAGATCCAAGGCGCTTTTGAGGGATAATACCAGGTAAGGAATCCGGGATTTCTTCTTCTGCATCCAACAGAGAAAAGAGCCGGTTTCCAGCAGCTGCAGCAGCGCTGAAGCTTCCAGACATTCCGGCAATAGCGGAAAAAGGATCCGCAAAACGCCAGGTGTATTCCAGCATTGCCTGTACATTTCCTACTGTGATTTTTCCGGTAATTGCACCAAGACAGCCAACGACAGCGCAGAGGATATATCCCAGATCGTTGACAAGCGTTGTAATCGGACTGACAGCTCCGGCAGTTATTTCTGCTTTCCGAGAACTGACTTTTAAGGCTTCATTATACGTCTCAAAAGCTTTTTTAGCCCGTTCCTGATAGTGAAAAGACTGGACAACAGTTTGTCCCTGATACATTTCTTCGATATAGCCGCCCAGCTGTCCTAAAAGCTCCTGCTGTTTCACATAATGTTTTTCACTGGCTTTCATTACACCCGCCGCGCTGAAGAGGGAGAGGGGAACCATAATGAATGGAATCAGGGAAAGGGCAGGGCTGATTGCAAGCATCATAAGGAGAACACCGACAGCGGTAGTTACCTGAGTTACCAGGGAGGTCAGATTCTGACTGATGGCATTGTTGATGGTATCCACATCATTGGTAAGAATACTGAGCAGCTCGCCGCGGGTATGGCTGTCGTAATAACTGAGCTTCATATGGTGCATTTTTTCGCTGATATCCTGACGAAGCTTCTGCATAACCTGGGCCGTGATTTTTGCCATCAGAAAGCCTTGTAATAACGAAAAAGACTGGGAAACCAGATACAGAAAAACAAGGGAAGAAAGCAGCTTTATAATAGTATCCCAGTAAAAAATACCGTCCTTTATACTGGAAAAAAGAGTTGTTGTTATCTTTCCTATAAGGAAGGGGGCAAATACCATAAAACCGGTGCTGATAACAGCAGATACAATTACAAAAATCAGCTTTGCCCAGTGAATTTTCAGATAACCTAGCAGCCGTCTGCATACTTCTGTGTGTTTCATATCAGAGAACCTCCCAACTGTAATTCTGCAATTTCCCGATAGAGCGGACAGGTGCTTAACAGTTCCTGATGCGTTCCATTTCCGATAATTTTGCCGTCATCTACAACTAAAATCTGATCTGCATCCAGAATACTGCTGATTCTCTGAGCAACAAGAATGACAGCAGCATTTCCCGTGTATTCTTTCAGATTTTGGCGGAGTCTGTGGTCTGTTTTCATGTCTAAAGCAGAGAAACTGTCATCAAAAACATAGATTTCCGGCTTTTTCATAAGAGCCCGGGCGATGGCTAAGCGCTGACGCTGACCACCGGATAAATTGGCGCCTCCCTGGGCTACTGGTTCATGGAAGTCCTGTTCTTTTTTTGTAATAAATTCATCGGCGCAGGCGATTTTTGCAGCAATATTCCAATCCTCTTCCCGGCCATTTTCTTTTCCAAAATTCAGGTTTTCTGCAATATCTCCGGAAAACAGAACGTTTTTCTGCGGGACATATCCAATCAGAGAACGCAGATCCTCTATACGGTATTCTTTGGCATTGATTCCGTCAATCAGGACCTGTCCGGACAGGGGATCATAGAGTCTTGAAATTAATTTTAAAATGGTGGATTTTCCGCGTCCGGTTCCTCCGATTATGGCAGTAACTTCGCCAGGGCGGGCAGTAAAGCTTACGTCCTTTAAAACTGGTTCATCAGCTCCGGGATAGGAAAAAGTCACATGGGAAAATTCAACGGTGGAACGCAGAGGACGGTTTTTCAGCGGAAAATTTCCATCTTTAATAGAGGGCTTCGTGTCCAGAACCTCAGCAATCCGGCGGGCGCAGGCATAGGTAGAAGGAAACATCATAATTACAAGCGAGAGCATCATAACAGCAGTAAGAACCATGCTGATATACTGACTGTTTGCTACCAGAGAGCCAATTTCCATTGCTCCGGATTCTACATAGCGGGCGCCGATTCCAAGAACAGCGGCAGTTGTCACACCGAAAATAACACTAATGGCAGGCATCAAAAGACTGGTAATGTGTCCGGAGGCTATGGCCGTAAGCGCGTAGTCTTCATTGGCCTTTTCAAAGCGTCTGCATTCTGCATCCTGCCTGTTAAAGGCGCGGATGACACGGACTCCTTCCAAAGACTCCAGAAACAGACGGTTCATGTGATCCAGCTTTTTCCGCAGGCGGACAGAACAGCGGGATGCAAGGGTAATGAGAAGGGTCAGCACAGCCAGTAAAACAGGGATGGCGGTCAGAAGAACAGAGCTGACTTTTCCGCCTGTAGATGCAGAAAATACCAGTCCGGCAGCGGCCATCATCGGAGCCATAAGACCTATGCGAAGAAGCATTGTCAAAAAATTCTGCACATTGGCAATGTCAGAGGTACTGCGGGTAATCAGGCTGGCAGTGCCGAAGTGATCCATCTCTGCGGCGGAAAATTCCAGGACAGAGGAAAAGACCTTTGTCCTAAGCTGTGCTGCGAAATCCGTGGAAACAGACGAGGCTGTTTTGACAGAAAGAAAGCTGATAATACAGGAAAGTACAGTAATTCCTGCCATAACAGTTCCATAAATCAGGATGACAGAGTCAGCGCCTGCGGCAACTCCGCGGCTGATCATTTGAGAGAGAAAAGCCGGCAGAAGCATCTGGCACAGGGAAGATGCAAGAACCAGAACCAGAAGTCCTGCAAGAGCGGCTTTTTTCAATTTTACAGTTGAAAATATAGTTTTCATGAAGCTGTGAAAGACCTCCTGTTGGTGTGGGAAATAGTCAGCATTAGGAAGCGGTTTCGTGGATAATGCGGATATGGGACAGCTTGAAAAACAGGCTTCCAAGGGCATATTTCTGAAGACTCAGATATTCCTCCTGGGAAACCCTGCCGCCGTAATTCAGGATTTCCATCTCTCCGCTTGTGCCTGTAATAAAGAGATCCGAGGAGGAAAATCCGTTTTTCAGATAGAATTTCCGGCGGGCAATTCGCTGGCTGCTGTTGTCAGCAGCGTCATCCAGGCGTTCAATCAGAAGAATAATCTTTTTGTCTGAAAAATGCTTACAAACCTGTTCCATGATATAACTTCCGGTTCCCCGGCTCCGGATTCGGGAGGATACAGCCAGATAATCGACCATTACCATATCCTGATAAGGAATGAGGACGGTAAAGCCCAGAAGCTGATTGTTTTCGGAGGCTGTCATAAGAAGCGCTTTTCCCTTTTTGACAGAATGACGGAGCGATAAATATGGCTTTCGCTCCGCTTTGGGAAAGGCTTCCAGGTAGATTTTCTTAATTTCCGGCCACTGATTTTTGTCTGCATAGGTAAATTCCATAAAAGTTTTCCTCTCTGAATTGAATTATTGGTTGTCGTAGGGTATCATACTATGTACAGTAACTGTACGGTCAAGAGGTGTTTTTATGAAAAGAAATGATTATTTGTATCCTTCCGGAGAATTTGCCAGATTAACAGGGGTAAATAAGCGGACGCTTCACTATTATAATGATATCGGTCTTTTTTGCCCGGAAATCATCGGAGAAAACGGCTACCATTATTATTCCTGCTTTCAGTTTGCACAGCTGGAGCTGATTCTTACATTGAGAAAAATTGGCCTGTCGATTGAGGAAATACGGGAATATGTGACAGGGCCGTCAGACGAGTCTTTTTCCCGGATGATGGAAAAGAAGAAGCAGCTTATTGATGCGTCCATCCGTCAGCTGTTGTCGGTTCAGGCCTTTTTGGAGCAAAAATCACAGCGGCTGCAGGCAGGCTTTGAGGCGCGGCATGGAGAGATTGAGCTGTGTACGCTTCCGGAGAGAAAGATTATCTGTTCCGCTCCGATTTCCGGAAAGTACGATGAAGAGGATTTTTCCGTTGCGGCAGAATTTTCCCTTCGCCTGAAAAAGCTGTTTCATCTTTATGACAGCTTTGGAAGCCGGATTTCCATGGATGCGGTGCGCAGCGGAGAATTTAACAGTTACGATTCCTTTTTTGCGTATTGTCCTGGCAATTCCGAGATTTATGATGAGGTTTTGCCGAAGGGAGCATTTCTGAGAGCCTATTGTGTAGGCGCGTGGGAGCGGCTTCCGGAGGTTTATCAGAAAATTCTGGATTATGCAGAGGAGAGGAACCTGGCGCTTACAGGGTATGCTTATGAGGAGGGCTTAAATGAAATGGCCATTCGGAGTCAGGAGGACTATGTGACAATGATCACGATTCCATGTGCAGATTCAGCAGCTGTTCAGATGCCCAACGTTTCTTGTCCGCTGTAAGCGGGCAGGAAGATGCATGGCTGAACTGTTACGATTATGCAGGCAAAGACGGCTGATTATAAGTTGAATTACGAGGATATCCATGATACAATCAAAGATGGTAATATGCATGTGTATAAGCCCATAATATGGATGGGTGTTTCTACCAACCGCCGGAAATGGTTGACTACAATGCCTTTGTAGTTGACCTTATTTTTTAGGAGGTATTTTTATGCGGTATGATGTTATTATCATTGGAGCGGGGCCGGGCGGAATTTTTTCAGCATATGAATTAAGTCAGAAGAGCCCAGATTTAAAGGTTGGGGTATTTGAGGCGGGCCATGCCCTGAGCCGGCGCAAATGTCCCATTGACGGGGAAAAGATCAAATCCTGCATTGGCTGTAAGAGCTGTTCTATTATGAGCGGATTTGGCGGAGCCGGAGCATTTTCAGATGGAAAGTACAATATTACCAATGATTTTGGCGGTACTCTGTACAAGTATATTGGTAAGAAGCAGGCTCTTGATTTGATGTATTATGTAGATGATATTAATCTGCGTTATGGCGGGGCAGGAACGAAGCTGTATTCTACTGCCGGTTCCAAGTTTAAAAAAGAATGTATTCAGCATGACCTTCATCTTTTGAATGCATCTGTACGCCATCTGGGTACAGATATTAACTATCTGGTTCTGGAAAATCTGTATGCGGAGCTGAAGGAAAAGGTGGATTTTTATTTTGATTCTCCTGTAGATTCTGTTGCGGCAGTGGACGGAGGTTATCAGATTTTTAGTAACGGCCAGACCTATGAGTGCGAAAAGTGTATTATTTCTGTAGGAAGAAGCGGAAGCAAATGGATGGAGCGGATCTGTCAGGAGCTGCAGATTCCCACCAGCTCGAACCGGGTTGATATTGGAGTCCGGGTAGAGCTTCCGGCCGATGTATTTTCTCACCTGACAGATGAGCTGTATGAAAGTAAAATTGTGTATCGGACACAGAAATATGGAGATCAGGTGCGGACCTTCTGTATGAATCCCAAGGGCGCAGTTGTTACGGAGAATACCAATGGCATTATTACGGTAAACGGACACAGCTACGAGGATCCTTCCAAGCATACGGAGAATACCAACTTTGCCCTTCTGGTAGCAAAGCACTTTTCTGAGCCGTTTAAGGATTCCAATGGATATGGCGAATCCATTGCCCGTTTAAGCAATATGCTGGGAGGCGGAGTGATTGTTCAGCGTTTCGGGGATCTGATTCGAGGACGGCGTTCCACTCCGGCAAGAATTGAAGAGGCGTTTATTACGCCGACCTTAAAGGCTACGCCGGGAGATCTGAGCCTGGTGCTGCCGAAACGGATTTTGGACGGCATTATGGAGATGATCTATGCTTTGGATAAGATTGCGCCTGGTACGGCCAATGACGATACCCTTCTTTATGGCGTTGAGGTGAAGTTCTATAATATGGAGGTGCAGGTAAATGAGAAGCTGGAATCCTGCCATAAGGGACTTTACATTATTGGAGACGGAAGCGGAATTACCCATTCTCTGTCTCATGCTTCGGCCAGCGGAATTTATGTGGTAAGAAATCTGTTAGAAGGAAATGAATAAGGACTGAAGATAAATTCGGCGGAGCGGCTAAAAGCCGCTCCGCCGGTTTTTGATCCAATGATAAATTTAAAAATGCTCCAGCCAGGTTTTTAAAAGAGAAATCCAGCTCTGGCACTGGGGCTCTACGTAGCGGCCATCAGAGGAGGAAACCTCTTCGGTTGCCAGTGACAGACCATGGCAGCCAACGGGATAAATATGGAGCTCCAGGCTGACCTGATGGCGAGTCAGAGCTTCTGCAAGCAGAAGGCTGTTTGCAACAGGAACATTGCTGTCAGATGCCGTATGCCACAAAAAGGTTTTTGGCGTATGGCTGCCGACTTGATGTTCCAGAGAAACCAGGCGGCGAAGGTTTTCGTCATTGGCATGTGTTCCCAACAGATTCTGGAAGGAGCCCTGATGGCAGTGAGCGCCGGATGTGATGACCGGATAACAGAGAATCATACCGTCAGGACGGATTTCATCGGCCTTTTTATTTAAGGGCTTCCAGAGAAAATCCTGATTCCAGAAAGCGCCTAAGGAGCAGGCCAGGTGGCCTCCGGCAGAAAATCCGCAGACCAGAATCCGGTCTGGATCAACCATCCAGGCATCTGCATGGGCCCTGATTTCGGATATGGTTTCTGCCAGCTCCATAAGACTGGCAGGAAACACATCCGGCGCGAGGCTGTATTTCAGGATGAAAGTGTGAATGCCCATGGCGGCCAGCTGCATGGCAACAGGCTCACCCTCCCGATCGGACAGATGTCCGTATCCGCCGCCGGGGCAGATGATTACAGCCGGTCTCCGTCTTGTAGCTGACAGAGAGACAGGATCCAGAAGGTATCCGGTTACAGAGGCCGGAGGTGTCAGCTTTTCATATCCAAGCTGTTCTTTTGTTAAACTAATTTCCCAGGTTAATATGTTCATTTTTTTAGATTCCTTACTAAGTTCGTGTCCCGGAACAGTTTTTTCAGAGAAGGATTTACTGTTCCAGAATTTCTGTGATGCCCTCGCAGAGGGTTTTCGCGCCTTCCTCCGGAGTAATGTCGCCGGAGCTGAGAGTTCCGAATACCTTGTAGTACAGACCGTCAGGATTTGCCTTCAGCTCGCTGTTGTCAAACTGAGGATCCTGAGAAAACTGACTGTAGCCAAGAACCTTTGCATTGGCTTCTTTTACAAAGGAATCGCCAATTCCTTTTTCATCAAGAATGGAAATAGCAGCCTTTGAACAGGGAATTCCGCGCTCGGTGGAGCAGATTTCTACGCCCTCCGGCTCGTTTAACAGGAAGTTTACAAGCATGGCAGCTTCCTTTGGATGCTCTGTGGAGGATTTAATAGCAAAGTCCATAGAACGTTTGGTAAAGCCGCCCTGGTATTCGCCGAATTTGATGAAATCACCAATGACAAATTCCTGATTGGGTTTATTTACACTGCCTTCCATAGCGTCTTTTACTTTTGTAACAGCAGAATCCCATTCCATTAAGCCGGCATATTTTCCATCAATCCATTTTGCATTTTTATCCAGAGAGTCAGACATATCGCCATTGATGGTTGCAACAGATGGAATCACGTGCTCAGCTTCCAGCTTGTTCATGAATTCCAGGCCTTCCTGTACTTCTGCTTCTGTATAATTCATCTTTCCGTCAGTTACCCAGTCTTTTCCGTATTTGGATTCCAGATAATAGACCATAAAAATCATTCTGTCGTATTCGCCCAGAGCAAGGGGATAATAGTCCTCATTATATGCCTTGAAGGCAGCACCGGCAGCCATCAGAGATTCTTCATCGGTAGGAATGGGAACACCAACCTCATCAAAGGTTGTTTTATTCCAGTAGAACAGACGGCCGGTCAGAGAAATCGGAATAGCCATCAGCTTTCCATTTACTTCGTCCTCTTTTAATTTGTCCTCCGGGAACTGGGTTAAATCAATAATGTCGCTGTACTGGTACAGATCAAGGAAGGATTCGCCGCCCTTGGAGTAATCATGAACCCAGTTAGAACCGATCTGAAGCACATCAGCACAGTCGCCGCTCAGAATACTTAAGGACTGCTTTTCCTCCCAGCCAGTCCATGCGCCGTATTCACATTCAACGGTGATATGGGGATATTTTTCCATAAAGGCCTGCACTGCTTTTTCTGTAGCAGCATGACGGGAATCGCCGCCCCACCAGCAAAAACGAATCGTTACCGGTTCCTCGGAAGCTGTAGCTTCTGTAGTTTCCTGTGCTCCCTCAGCCTTTGTTTCAGCAGCTGTGGTCTGTGGTGCTTCTGCCTGTTTTCCGCCGCATGCAGTCAGGGACAGTCCCATAGCAGCTGCTATACTGAAAGAAATCATCTGTTTTGTTCTTTTTTTCATTGATATTCTCCCTTCTGAATCAAACGTACTTGATAATATTTTTTTAACATATTTTTTTAAATGGGGAAAGGGGAAAAGTGAACAAAAATATTTTAAATTAATATGCATATTATACTATATATCGAATGGAATAATATGGATTTGTTATATTTTGTCGCGTAAAATGCAAAATAAAAGAGGAATATGGAATAAATATTGTTTAATATTAATTGTTTTTTGCTGAAAAAGTGAAATCCGTTTCACTTTGCATTTTTTTATGATATACTGTTTCTAATATCAGCAGTTGGAGATATCTGAACAGGAGGAGAGAAGAAATTGGCTGTTACGATTACAGATATTGCACAAAGGGCGGGAGTTTCCCGTTCTATGGTATCCCGGGCCTTAACAGGAAATGGTCCTGTGAAGGCAAAAAAGAAAGAAGAGATTATTGCGCTGGCTCAAGCCATGGGATATATGCCCAATCAGGCAGCGCTTCATTTGAGACACTCGAAATCCCGTATTATTGGCCTGTATTTTTCCAGTATCAGTGCAGCGACCTCTCCATATGTGCTGCACAGTGTTCTGACAGGAGTTTATGGAGTTATTGGGGGGCGTTATCAGATTGTGGTAAAGGGAATTGATCTGCATGAACCGGGAAGTCTGAATCCCAGCCAGTATGACGGGCTTTTGATTATGTCACAGAGAGATCAGGATCTGGATTTTTTGGAGGAGGCCTTTGCTCTTCATATACCTATGGTAGCACTGAGCCGCCGGGTTCCGATTGATATTCCTGTGGTGACAACCAATGAATCCAGAGGAATGGAAAAGGCAATGGGGTATCTGTTAGATCATGGGCATCGAAATATTGGGATCATTGAAGGGCCGCCGAATCTGGAGGCAACTATTTTTCGGCATCAGGGCTGGATTCATGCGGCGCGAAAACGGGGATATTCGATTCATCAGTTTCCTGTGGTTCATGGAAATTACCGTTACAACAGCGGCTATTCAGCGGCCAATCAGCTTATAGATGCACATCCAAATCTTACTGCAATTTTGTGCTTTAATGATGAAATGGCAGTGGCTGCAAAGAATGCCCTCGCCAGACGGGGACTCAGGGTTCCCCAGGAGATTTCTCTGGTTGGCTTTGATAATCTGGAGCTGCCGCGGTATGCGGATCTGCAGCTGACAACAGTAGAGAGAAATGCCAGCCAGATTGCGGCAGCAGGCGCCCAAATGCTGCTTGGATATATGGAAAATGGAGTACGGCCGCCGGATCGAGAACTGGAAAACAGACTGGTAGTCCGGGAGAGTGTATCTGACAGAATAAGCCTGTAAAGAGCATATTGACTTTTTTTCTCATTTAGCGTATAGTAAAAGCGCAAAGTTAGATAAGACTAATATGGAGAGGATAAGAAGCATGAAACTGAGTGAATTGCAGATTGGAAGGACAGCGACCATATTTGCAGTAGGCGGAAGCGGTGCGCTGCGCCAGCACTTTCTGGATATGGGACTGATTCAGGGAACAGAGGTAACGGTTGTCAAATATGCACCGATGGGAGATCCCATTGAGCTGCGCATTCATGGCTATGAATTGACGATTCGTCTGGAGGATGCAGAAAATATTGAGATCAGCGAACCCCACGAGGCCCGGGAGCATGGGGAGCTTTCCGGAAAGCAGGCGGAAAATGGAAAGGCGTCAAAAGCAAGAGAAGGCTGGAAAAATCCCCAGAAAAAGGAGAAGCTTCATCCGGGATACGGAGAGGGCGGAAAGTTCCACAACCGAAAGGAGGAAAAGCCGCTTCCGGACAGTGAGGTTTTGACCTTTGCGCTTGTGGGAAATCAGAACTGCGGAAAAACCACATTGTTTAATCAGCTGACCGGTTCCAAGCAGCATGTGGGAAATTTCCCGGGAGTTACTGTAGATCGAAAGGACGGGGTTATCCGCGGCCATGAAAATACGCTGATTACAGACTTGCCCGGAATTTATTCCATGTCTCCCTACAGCAGCGAGGAAATCGTAACAAGAGAATTTGTAATCCGGGAAAAACCGAAGGGCATTATCAATATTGTGGATGCCACGAATATTGAACGGAATCTGTATCTGACCATGCAGCTGCTTGAGCTGGAAATTCCCATGGTTGTGGCTCTGAATATGATGGATGAGCTGAGGGAAAATGGCGGCTCTGTCAAGGTGAATGAGATGGAGGAGGCTTTGGGAGTTCCGGTTATTCCCATTTCTGCTGCTAAGGGAGAGGGAATTGAGGAGCTGATTCGCCATGCGCTTCATGTGGCCCGGTATCAGGAGCGTCCCCTGGAGATTGATTTTTGCAAGCGGGAAGAGGGGATTCACAGAGGAATCCATGCAGTGATGCATTTGATTGAGGATCATGCCGCTCAGGCGGAGATTCCGGTCCGGTTTGCAGGAAGCAAGGTTATGGAGGGAGATCCGAAGATTCTGGAGCAGCTGAAGCTGACAGATAAGGAAGCCATGATTCTGGAGGAAATTTCCAGACAGACAGAGGAAGAAACCGGCATGGATCGGGCGGCAGCAGTGGCTCAGATGCGGTTTGATTATATTGAAGATGTGTGCAGGGAGGGAGTGGTCAAGCCAAGAGAAAGCAGGGAGAGAACCAGAAGCAGAAGGATTGACCAGTTCCTTACGGGAAAATATACGGGAATTCCTGCGTTTATTGGAATTATGGGTCTGGTATTCTGGCTGACCTTTAATGTGATTGGAGCATTTTTCCAGGGCATTTTGGAGTCGGGTATCACAGCGCTGACAGATGCGGTGGATCAGGCCATGCAGGCGGCGCAGGTGAATGAAGTGGTTCACTCTCTGGTGATCGACGGCATATTTAACGGCGTTGGCGGCGTACTGAGCTTCCTGCCGATTATTGTAACCCTGTTCTTCTTCCTGTCTCTTCTGGAGGACAGCGGATATATGGCCCGCGTTGCCTTTATTATGGATAAGCTTCTGAGAAAGCTGGGACTTTCCGGAAGAAGTATTGTGCCGATGCTGATTGGATTTGGCTGTACTGTGCCGGGAGTTATGGCAAGCCGGACTCTTCCCTCTGAGCGGGACAGAAAAATGACCATTCTTTTGACGCCCTTTATGAGCTGTACGGCGAAGCTTCCCATCTATGCATTTTTTACAGCGGCATTTTTCCCGCAGCATGGAGCATTGGTGATGATTGGGCTTTATCTGTTTGGAATTATTATGGGAATTATTATGGCTTTGATTTTCAAGAAAACAGCCTTTAAGGGAGAGGCGGTGCCGTTTGTTATGGAGCTGCCCAACTACCGTATGCCAGGGGCGGGGAATGTGCTTCACCTTTTATGGGATAAGGCAAAGGATTTCCTGCAGAGAGCCTTTACCGTTATTTTTCTTGCAACCATTGCCATCTGGTTTTTGCAGAACTTTGATATGGGACTGAACATGGTGTCAGATTCCCACAACAGCATTCTGGCTCTGGCAGCCGGCTGGCTGGCTCCGCTGTTTGCACCGGTAGGCTTTGGAGACTGGCGGATTGTAACAGCCCTGATTTCTGGATTTATGGCAAAGGAGAGTGTGGTATCCTCTCTGACTGTGCTGTTTGGCAGTACAGAGGCCCTTTACAGCAGTCTGACGATTGCAGGAGCAGCGTCTCTGCTGGTATTCTGTCTGCTGTATACCCCCTGTGTGGCAGCGATTGCGTCTGTGAAGCGGGAGCTGGGCGGCAAATGGGCAGTGGCTATGGTGATTGGCCAGTGCGTTCTGGCATGGATTGCAGCTTTGGCAGTCTATGGGATTGCAGGAATGATGTAATACAGGGGCAGTATAATACCCCCATGCTCTTTCGAGCGGATTCAGTCAGTAAGTCCTACTGCACGAATCCGCTCGATTACGTTTCCGTATTAAGTTATTTCCGATTTTCCGCAAACATTACAGCATACTCGATGGAGTTGCGCAGGCTCAGTTCACTGGCGGTTCCGGTTCCGGCCTGATCGAAGGCTGTGCCGTGATCGACGGATACCCGGATAATGGGCAGACCCAGTGTGATATTGACTCCGGCTACGGCGTCCCAGGCTTTTTTGTCGTGGTTGTAGACAAAGCCTACGACCTTTAAGGGAATATGTCCCTGATCGTGATACATGGCTACAACGATATCGTACCAGCCGCCGCGGGCCTTGGAAAATACTGTGTCCGGCGGAACAGGGCCGTCTGCGCAGATGCCCTCTGCCTGAGCTGCTTCAATTGCAGGAATAATTTCGTCAATTTCCTCCCGTCCGAACAGGCCGTGCTCACCGCTGTGCGGATTTAACCCGGCAACTCCAATGCGGGGCTTTTCGATTCCCAGATCGCGGCAGGCCTGATCTGCAATGCGGATCACATCGAGAACCCGCTGTTTTTTTACCCGATCGCAGGCCTCGCGGAGAGAAACATGAGTAGAAACATGAACCACGCGGAGGTTTTCATGGGCCAGCATCATAGTATAGTTTTTGGTTCCAGTCAGATCGGCATAGATTTCTGTATGTCCGGAATAATGATGGCCAGCCAGGTTGACGGCTTCTTTGTTAAATGCATTGGTAACAGTAGCGTCAATTTTTCCTTCCATGGCCAGCTCAATCACCTTGGTAACATAGCGGAAGGAAGCGTCACCGCATTCTGCGGATACCTGGCCGCGCTGCAGCTGGGCGGCGTCAATCAGCCCCATATCGAAAACATCAATGGTTCCAAAGCGAAAGAGGGCATCAGAGACATTTTGAATCCGATGAATTTGCAGCTCCTTATGATTTACAATGGAGAGGGCGGCTTCCATAACATTGGCGTCACCGACAACCAATGGGCAGCAAAGCTCATATAATGACGGATCAGCAAAGGCCTTCACAGTAATTTCCGGTCCTATGCTGGCCGGATCCCCCATAGTAATTCCAATGATTTTTTTATTGTTCATAAGAGTTTTCATTCCTTTCCTGAAATACGCACAGCCGGAGCAGTAAACAGGTACTGTTCCGGCTGGTTTTGGTTCACAGAGAAATACATTCCGGCTTCCGGTTATTTTGCAGCTCTTTTCTTCTCTTCGAATTTATGGAGCCAGGAAACCAGAAGCGGACAGCAGATTGCAGTTACGATAATTGCTGCGGTAATCTGAGCGGTTGCGGCTTCAGCAACAGCCAGAAGGGTTGCGTCAACTGCAGCAACAGAAGCGGGAGTTGCTGCGGCATTGCCTGCGGTGGTTCCGATAGCGCCGCCTACCTCCGGGCGATCCATGTGGAGGAGCTTATATACCAGATAACCTCCGATACCGGTAATCAGGGTACATGCAATACCCAGAAGGATACCAGGTGCGCCTGCCTTTAACAGGTTCATGATATTTAAGCCTGCTCCCAGCGGGAAAGCGAAGAAGGGAATCATCATGGAAGCACCCGGCTCACAGAATTTCCGAATATCCTCATCCAGATTTCCAAGGATACAGCCCACAATAACAGGAATGATACAGCCTACCAGAATGGACATGGGGATCTTTGCAACGCCTGCAGCGCCCAGGGCCACCATAGTAAAGAAGGGACCGTCGTTAATGGACAGAATAGAAACTGCGCCTACGTCAGTTGCATCTCCGTATTCACCGGCCAGAGCAGCGTAAAGACCGCCATTGGAGTTGGCCAGAGCGCCTACGATTGCCAGCGTGGACAGACCCAGGAAACCGGCTTCGCCAAACAGCTTGCCGCAAATCAGGCCGATAATGATTCCAAGTCCTACTTTTACGGCTGTGATAACAACGCCTTTATAAACGGTTACACCGGCTTTTTTAAAGTTAATGGTAGTAGCGTTACAGAAGATAAATACGGCCAGAATCGGCATAGCGCCGGATTTCCACAGATAAGTGGTAAAGGTTCCGTCAAACATGGTCCATATGGTTCCGCCAAAGAAGGTATTGACAATGGCGCCCAAAAGAAGCGGAACAACCATAAGACCTCCGGGAATTTTTTTCACAGTCTGTAAAATCTTCATTAAAGTATCCCCCTTTACAAATTCAATTGGTAATCGGTATTTCTATTTGGCAGCAATCAGCCGAAGAATGTTGTCTGTGGTGTAGGCAAGGTTTTCCTGGCTGTGATGCCTGCTGACAGAGAAGTCCTGAGGCAGACGGTTAATAGGAAATACAGAAGTAACTCCCATCTCATAAGCCCGGGCAATTTCGCTGTCATCTGCGCCGCCTACCACGGCGATAACCTTTTTGTTCTGCTTCTTTGCTCTTTCAGCTATGCCAATGACAACCTTTCCGCGGAGACTCTGAGAATCCAGTTTTCCTTCTCCGGTAAAAATATAGTCTGCATCAGCAATCATTTCGTCAAATTTTACGGTGTCGAGAACAGTCTGAATTCCCATCTGAAGCCGGGAGCCAAAGAAGGCAATCATACCTGCACCCATAGCTCCGGCAGCGCCGGTTCCCGGAATCTGGCTGATGTCCTGACCGGATGCATCCAGAATCACGCGGCTTAAATTTTTAATTCCTTCATCCAGTTCCAGAACCATAGCTTCGTCTGCGCCCTTCTGCGGTGCAAAAACATGGGCAGCGCCGGTGGGACCGTACATGGGATTATCAATGTCGCACATGGTTACGATCTCTACCTGATTCAGAATTGCTGCTTTCTGGCTCAGATCAATGCGCTGAATATCGATAACAGTGCCGCCGGTGGGAATAAAGGATTCCCCGTTTTTGTCGTAGAATTTTACGCCGACAGCTGCGGCAGCTCCGCAGCCGCCGTCATTGGTGCAGGAACCGCCCAGTCCCACAATGATTTTTTTAACGCCGCTTTCTGCGGCAGCCAGGATCAGCTGGCCTACGCCGTAGGTTGTAGTTTTTTTCGGATTTTTCCGATCCTCCACCATAGGAAGGCCTGCGGCGGCAGCCATTTCAATGACAGCAGTGTTTCCGTTGTCGATCAGCCCGTAATAAGATTCTATGTCTTCAAAATAAGGGCCTTTCACAGGAACCATAACTTTTGTGCCTCCAACGGCAGTGATAAAGGCGTCTACAGAGCCTTCTCCGCCATCGGCAACCGGTACGCTGACAGACTCAGCGCCGGGAAAATGGAGATCCACTTTTTCTTTTATAATTCCGCAAATCTGAGCGGAGCTTAATGTACCCTTAAAAGAGTCCGGTATCAGGATAAATTTCATAGCACAGAACCTCCCTGATTTTATTCTTTTACAATGACGGAAACACCGTCCGGGATTACCGTTACCTTATAGTCTTCTTTTCCAACGATAGCTTTTGCCTTTTCCATAGCCTCTTCCATGCTGTGTGCCGGAACCATGTGAAGATCCTCTACCAGCTGATCATCACAGGAGGAAATGAAGATTACAGTTGCTTTCAGCAGAAGCCGGGCAAAAATCTGGGACTGCCACTGATCGATGATGGTTTCTTCCGGCTTTCTGTCCAGGAAAGTCTGCATCATCCGGTTCAGATCCTTTTCGTCCCGGAAGGTCTCATGGAAATATTTGCCGCCGTGTCCGTCAGCAGCTTTGGAAAGCATAATGATTACGCCGCCTTCTTTTACCGTGGCTTCACCGGCAGTCATACCTTTTACAGACTGATAAATATTCTGATCCAGAGGATATCCGCCGTTAGTGGAAATAACAATGTCAGCAGGAACCGCGTCTACCTGACACTTGGAAGCCAGGAATTCACGTCCAACTCTGTGAGCCAGATCGCAGTCGCCGGCAACAGCAAAAATGGGATCGTGGGCAGCATCAATAACAACATTAACGATAAAGTCCAGTCTGGCAGCCCGTGCCGCATACAGCATGTCATTGTGAATCGGATTGCCTTCAATCACTCCAGTGCGGGCATGAGGATCGGCAATAAAGCCAGAGTTGTGGTTGTACATAACGGTTTCACGGCTTGCAACGCCGGGAAGCACACTCTTTCTTCCGCCAGAGAAGCCGGCAAAGAAGTGAGGCTCAATAAATCCCTCTGCCACAAGAAGATCTGCTTCTGCAGCAAGGCGGTTAATGATCAGGTTGCCGCCGGAAGGAAGTTTGCCTAAGTATACCAGGTTGTCATTGTCATCACAGTTGTGAACAATGATTTTTTCATTTGCCATAATTTCCGAGCCAAATTTGTCAGCCAGCTCTTCCTGGGTAGTGGTTCTGTGAAGTCCGGTGGAAATCAGGATGGTAATGTCTGCATCCGGATTGCCTTTGCGGATTTCAGCCAGGATCAGCGGCATCATAATGTGACTGGGAACGGGTCTGGTATGGTCAGAGGAGATGACTACAATGTTTTTCTTTCCAATAGCCATATCACAGAGTCTGGGAGTACCGATAGGGTGTTCCAGAGCGTCCTGAACCAGTTCAGAACCGCTTTTTGGGGCCTTGTAGCTGTGCAGCTCAGAGAGCAGGACGCCGGCCAGATGCTCTTCTTCAATAGCTGCGGTCAGTTTTTCTTTTCCATAGGGCAGTAAAAATTCTTTCATGTGAATACCTCCTCGTATTATGGATGTGTGATATTTATAAATGTTCCTTTAATTTTCTCATGGCAAAGGCAATGGCGTTATCTGCGCCGAAGGCTCCGGCTTTTGTAACCAGCTTCAGCCCGTCAAATTCGCCGCCCTTTACCTGAATCAGGGGAATTCCCACCATAATTTCTGACAGGATTTCCGATCCGTCAGCCCCAACGTTCATCAGCAGGCCGAGAGCGGTGTCTCCGCCAGTAAGGAAAACTCCGGAAACCTTTGCCTGCCTGAGAATTTCCGTGGCTCCGTGACCGATAATTGAGCGAACCCGATCACCAATTTCCAGAGGGGTAAGACCCAGGGTGTCACCGGCCTGATAGGAAAGCTCCAGAAACTCTCGATCATAGGCAGTTTCTGTGAGAAAGATGGTGTCCTCGCCGCGGTTCAGGGCTTCAACAGCCTTCTGAACATAATGCTCTGCCGTGTCGCTTCCCTGCAGGATTTTGTCTACAGGAAGCTTGATTAAGGTAATGCCCTGCTGTTCACAGAAATGCATCTGGCGGTTGGTTACGGTGCTGATGCTGGCGGCGACTCCAAGGGAAGGGAGGGACGGCTGCTCCAGCTCCATAAGGCTGTCGGCAATGCCTGCGGTTCCGATGTAGAGAACTGTTTTTTGGCTTCTTCTGGCAGCCTGAACAATGCGGGAAAGATCCTCGTCTGTTTCTGCATCACATACAAAAATACGGCTGTCAGTCAGAGAAAAGGAGCTGCTTCTGATCTCAGGAAGGCGTTTCAGCTGAATCCTCTCTTCATAAATCCGCCCCAGAAGGCTGACCAGATTGTCTTCTACCACAGGATTTTTTGGATCCCGGGAAAGCTCTGTTTTGCAGATTTCCACACCATGCAGGCGCTGAACCCCGTCCACAGTGGTTCTGCCCAGAGCCGGAAGGGCAGGAGCAAAGACGATAAGCTCCGGGTGAAAGGCCTCATCGACTGCCCGGATTTCCATGGCTATATTTCCGCGCATGGTTGAGTCAATTTTTTTAATAATATGGCGGAACTGGGAAAAATCAACCTGCTCCAGGGCATGGGACACGATTTCATAGGCGTGATCCGGATGAACCGTTCTGGATTCTGTGTCAATTACAACGGATTTATCCTGGCAGACTGGCTTTCCGCTGAACAGAACCTCTGTGGGAAATCCCCGCCTTCTTAACTGGACGCCGGTATCGTTGGCTCCGGTAAAATCATCTGCAATGATTAAATATCGATTATCCATGGTTTTGCTGCCTTTCTAAAGTGTTTAAAAATGAAACAGTTAAAAATGAAACACATCGTTTCTTCTAATATAACTCAATTTTTCTTTCAATTTCAAGGATAATACAGTATAATATTGTTTATAATTGAAACAAAAGCTTGTACATGAACGATAACAAACAGAAAGAGGGAGAGAAATGAGAAAAGTACGAATTCTTGGAATTGCACCGTATCGAGGACTTGTTCATTTGATGAATCAGTGCGCAGCCCATTATCCGGACATAGAGTTGAACGCCATGCTGGGAAATATGGAGGAGGGGCTGGCGCTGGCAAAGAAATATTATTCTGGATATGATATGATTATTTCCCGGGCCAATACAGCCAGTATGATTTCCCAGGCAGTTCCTGTGCCGGTGGTGGATATTGGAATTGATTATTATGATGTTCTTCGATGTATTAAAATAGCAGAAAATACGGGAACAAAATTTGCAATTCTGGGATTCCATTCTTTAACAGATATTGCAAAAAATCTTTGCGATTTGCTGAAAATCAAGATTGATATTTTTTCTTTTTCTATCAATAACTGGTCAGATTCCGGAAGCTTACTGGAGCGAATGAAGGAACAGGGATATGAGACAGTGATTTGTGATATGATTCCCTACGAATATGCAAAGCTTATCGGAATCACCCCGATTTTACTGACCTCCAGTGTGGAGAGTCTGAAATCAGCGATTAACCATGCGGTTGACAGCTGGTCGAAGCATGAAAAGCTGTATGATTCCTTTTCTATGCTGGAAAATCTGGTTCGCAGCAGTTCAAACCGTTATCTGATTCTGGATATAGAGGGAAAAAATCTTTATTCTACTTTGGTGGAGGAGACGGCAGAGGAGATGGCGCAGCAGCTAAGAAAAGAATTGACCCGGTGTCGTTCCGGAAAACAGCGCTCTTTTTTTGTGACTCTGGGGGGACAGATGTATTCTGTCCGCTCTCAGCGGTCTGATACAGGAGATATGGATTATGTGATTTTCCGGGTTATGCCCTCTAAAATTCCCATGGCCTATTCCAAATACGGAATTACGATTCTGGATAAGGAAAGGGCTCTCCAAAATTTCCTGGAGAGCTTTTACAGTAATACAGAACGGGCCAGGGAGATTGTTGCAAGTACAGAAATGATGTCAGCCAATGCTTCGCCGCTGATGATTACAGGCGAGGTGGGGACGGGGAAGGACCGGGTGGCCTGTATTTATTATGCAAAAAGTGCCTGGAGAGACAGCCCTCTTTATGTGGTAAACTGTTCTCTCCTCAATGACAAGACCTGGGAATTTTTGATTAACCATTACAATTCTCCTTTTACAGACAACGGAAATACCATTTATATCTGCAACCTGGAATCCCTTTCCCAGGCGCGTCAGAAGCGTCTGCTGTCCATTATTCTGGATACCAACCTTCATGTGAGAAACCGGCTGATTTTTTCCTGCACACAGCCCCGGGGAAAGGGGGTTCCTCACACAGCGCTGGAATATACGAATATGCTGGGAGGAATCCATGTGACTGCAAAGCCTCTGCGGGAGCAGCGGGAGGATCTGAGCTCATCTGCCGCCATTTATATTGACACATTAAATCAGGAGCTGGGCAGACAGGCGGTAGGTCTGGACGAGGATGCAGTCCGGATGCTGAAGGAGTATGATTATCCCTGTAATATTACACAGTTTAAGCGAATTCTGAAGAAGGCGGTGCTGGAGACAGAGCAGGCCTATATTTCTGGAGAAACCATTGAACGGATTCTGAAGGAGGAGGGAGAATTTTTCGTTGAGACTGCCGATAAACAGAAGGCAGAGAAACCGGCCAGCCAGGATTTTTCTCTGAATCTGGAGCAGTCGCTGGACAGCATGAACAGGGAAATTGTCCTTCATGTATTGAATCTGTGTGGAGGAAATCAGACTGCGGCGGCAAAAAAGCTGGGAATCAGCAGAACAACCCTGTGGAGATATGTAAACCGTTAAAGCAGGGGGGAAGACAGAAAAATAAAGTTACAAAAGAAAAATAAAAACAGGTCTGGAAAAAAATCCTTTCTCAGTGTAAAATGGGAAAACAAAAGGATTTGAGGAGGAGTTTGTGATGGAAAACAGAATTACAGGACATACGAAGCTTTACTGCCTGATTGGCTCTCCGGTAGGTCATTCCGGTTCCCCGGCTATGTACAATTACAGCTTTGCCCGTACAGGCGAGGACGGCGCATATCTGGCATTTGATGTACCGCTGGAACAGGTTGGAAAGGCTGTTGAGGCGATCAAAACTTTTCATGTAAAGGGCTTCAATATTACCATGCCGGACAAGACGGCAGTGATGGATTATCTCGATGAGATCAGTCCGGCGGCCCGTCTGATTGGCGCCTGCAATACTGTAGTTGTGTCAGAGGACGGAAGGCTGATCGGATACAATACAGACGGCCAGGGTTTTACAGACAACCTTCGCGCCCACGGCGTAGAGGTGAAGGGAAAGAAGCTGCTGATTCTGGGAACCGGCGGTGCAGCCAATGCTATCAGCATTCAGACTGCCCTGGAAGGTGCAGCTGAAATTACGATTTTCAACCGCAGAGATGAGTTCTTTGCCAGCGGTCAGAGAATTGTAGAAAAGCTGGCCAGAGAGGTTCCGGACTGCCGCGCAGAGATGTGTGATCTGGAGGATCAGAAGCGTCTGGCGGAGGCGGTAAGAGACAGCGATATTCTGATCAACGCAACAAAGGTTGGCATGAAACCGATGGACAAAGACACACTGATTCCGGCGGAACTGCTCCATCCGGGGCTGATTGTGGCCGATACGGTTTACAATCCGCTGGAAACCCGCCTGCTTCGCGAGGCGAAGGAGGCAGGCTGCCAGGTAATTGGCGGAATCGGTATGCTGCTTTGGCAGGGCGCCGCTGCATTCCGGCTGTTTACTGGAAAGGAAATGCCAGTAAAAGAGGTGGAAGAGCGCTTCTTTGCTGAGTAAATTGGAACTGTTCAGGATGGGGAATCAGGGATTTACAGCGACCTTGATTACTCCGTCCTTTTTTTCTTCAAATATTTGATAGGCTTCTTCAATCTGGTTCAGGGGCAGGGTGTGCGTGATCAGCGGCGTGGTGTCAATTTTGCCTTCTTCAATCAGCTTTAAAATGGCCTCGCAGTCGCAGCCGTCCACCCCTCCTGTTTTAAAGGTCAGATTTTTTCCGTACATATCAGGAAGCGGCAGAAGCTGAGGGCGGTCATAAAGTGCAACGACAGTTACAATGGCATTGGGGCGGGCGCATTTCCAGGCCATTTCAAAGGTATTTTCTGCCCCTGCAGCCTCCAGAACCACATCAGCCCCTCCATGGTCAGAGTGAGATTTTACAAATGCTTCCATATCAGTTACTTCTATTGTACCAGTAATCAGAAAAAAAGAAAGCCAAGATGAAACTTTCCCGGAGGCGGAAGCGTCAAATAAATAGAAAACAAAAAAGAAAGGCACAAAATAACATGAACAGCTGTGAAAAAATAATAGAAGATGTGCTGACGGAAAATTACAGGCAGCTTTATCGGCTGGCCTACGGATATGTGAGAAATGAGGAGGATGCCCTGGACATTGTTCAGGAAAGCGCATATAAAGCCATTCGGGAGGCAGATAAGCTGAAAACCCCTGCTTTTGCAAAAACCTGGATTTACAGAATTGTAATCAATACAGCAATCAGTCAGCTGAGGAAGCGGCGGGAGATGGTATCTCTTGATGAGGCGGAAACTCTTTCTGTTTATGCACAATACAAAAATTCCGATCTGCAGAACGCATTGGCCAGTCTGACAGAGGAACAGAAGACCTTGATTCTTCTTCGTTTTTTTGAGGACAGGAAACTGGAGGAAATTGCAGAAATGACAGATGAAAACGTTAATACCGTAAAGAGCAGGCTGTACCGTACTCTGCGGGAACTGAAGCAGAAACTGGCATGAGCATAGAATATTGGAGGAAAGCAGTATGAAGGAGAGAAGGGAAAACGTGAGAACAGAAAAAATAGAAAAAGAAAAAATAGAAAAAGAAAAAATAGAAAAAGAAGGGACAGAATATCTGGAAGAGCTGGAGCTTTTGGAAAAGGAATTTAAGCAGAGGACATTGGATATGAAAATAAAATATGGAGAAATTCCGGTGCCGGAAGCAGCCAGAGACAGAATTCTTTCTGGAATCCATCAGGCTAAAGCAGAAAAGGAAAGGATTCTTTCTTTCCAGGATATTCAGCGTCAGGCTGAAGCATCTAAGCAGATAAAAAAAGAAGCTTCTGCAGATAAAAAACAGGCAGAAAATCATAGACAGCAGCAGGAAATAATGACTGGAAAAGAGCAGAAAAAAGACATCAGGAAAGGACAGAACAGTATGAAACGATACGGAATTTTTAAGAAAACAGCAGCGGCGGCAGCGGCAGTTCTGGTAACAGTAGGTACTCTGGCAAATGCAAGTCCCATAACAGCAAATGCGATGGAAAATCTGCCGATTATTGGCGCACTGGCCAGGGTTATGACCTTCCGTACCTTTGAAGACAGTCAGGGAAGCTTTGAAGGAAAAGTAGATATTCCCCGGATCGACAGCGAAAATGGTTCAGAAATTGCAGCCAATCAGGCGCTGGAGCAGTATGCGGACTCTCTGATTGCCATGTATGAAAATGATCTGAAGGAGTCTGAGGGGCAGGGAAATTATGCGCTGGAATCTTCTTATGATGTAGTATTTCAGAATGAAAAATATATATCTATCCGTATTAATACAACAGTAATTATGGCCAGCGGAACCCAGTATGTAAAGGTATTTACGGTCAATAAGGCCACAGGCGAAGTGGTTTCTCTCAGCAGCCTTCTGGACGGAAATAAGGAACAGCTGGAAGCAATCAGTGAGAATATTAAGCAGCAGATGCAGGCCCAGATGGATGCGGATGAGAATATTGCTTATTTCTTAAACAGCGATTTGCCGGATTCCGATTTTAAGGGAATTACAGGAGAGGAAAGCTATTATTTTAATGAAAATGGAGAGCTTGTCATCAGCTTTGATGAGTATGAGGTGGCCCCCGGATATATGGGAGCAGTTACCTTTACCATTCCGTTAAATGTAACAGGAAAGCTGGCAGAATAGAACTGCGGCACAAGCTCTCTTTTGGATTTTTACAAGCTGTTATTATGCTGTTTCCACTCTTCCCATCTCTGTTCTATGATGCAGGAAACAGAGCTGATATAGTCATCGCAATAAGGCAGGAAAAGATAAGCTTCCTCTGGAAAAGAAGCGTAGAGGGCAGCGTATTTGGAATCATCTGAATGGGAATATTCCCGGGCGAGGAAGTCCATATCAGAGAGAAAACAGGGACCGTTTTCTCCGCTGTAATAGCTGTCTGCAAAGTCCTGAACTTCGTTTACAAAATAAGAGCGGAGAAGCTGTCCATTGAGCTGATCCAGAATAAATTCCCGGAGGCTGCCGCAGTCATCCGGGAGTTTTTGCTCCAGCGCCGGGTTTAAAAACTGATGTTTTTGAAACCAGTGAAGCCAGGCGGCCATGTGGTTGCAGGCAGAAAGTGTGCCTGCAGAAAGCTGCTTTTCCTGTATAGATTCCAGATGCCAGGAAACGTCGTCCAGAAGAATTCCGTCTGCCTCCTCCTGGCTGATTTCATCCCAGTCCAGAAAGTCTTCACGGAAAGGAAAGAGGATGGATTTTTGGATATTCAGCCGGTTAAGAAGTTCTGCAGCTCCGACGGCATAGCCGTATTCTGCCTCGTCAGGATAGAGGGGAACTGCCTGATAAAAATGTATGGTTTTTCCTTCTGGAAGCTTGCAGCAGCAGCCATCATGGGAAGAAAATGAAGGCGTAAGCAAAATGGCATGGGACATGGGTGTTTTTTCCTGGAAAGCAGGAGCAGTTTTCAGGATCGTGCCATGGGCCAGAGGCTCAGAAAAGCAGCCTGCAGCAACAGTCAGCTCGGTCAGCAGCTGAACGGGCCAGCGCTGTTCTTTGCAGTCATCATTGGGATTCCAGTCTGGGGGGAGGAACAGCAGAAGCAGGATGCTGTCATTTTTTCCCTGTTCCTGAGTCTGGGCGGAGGAAGTGCTGTATTCTCCCAGAGAAACCAGTGTGTGATAATTGCGATCTCCAGAAGGAGGAATCACACAGATATCTGTGGAGATACCAGGAAAGGAGGTTTCGTGCAGTATTGTTTCAAACCTGCCGAAGAAGGCTTGAATGTGGTTTTCCAGCAGGCGGCGTTCCTGCATGAGATGGGATTCAGGTTTCATAGGCGTGGCTGCCACTCAAAATGTGATTAAATATACTCACATCGAGATAATGTAGACTTTCGC
>ERZ773260.164-NODE-164-length-96421-cov-58.641917_pt1 | contig 96421 bp, 96 predicted proteins | sample MGYA00511387_ERZ773260 | MGnify/ENA primary metagenome ERZ773260 (study PRJEB29015, sample SAMEA2737745) | human gut metagenome | biome: human gut; feature: human-associated habitat; material: faeces | place: China | collected 2012 ...
TTATTGTATCAAAAAACCACACCTTTGTGGTGCGGTTCAAATTTCAATTTAGGAAAAAACAAGCAAATTTTTAAAATTGCTTGTTTTTACTATTTATTAGTTTGTTTTTCTTTTAATTTATTTTTATGTTCATTATAAACTTTTAAATAAAAGTCTTTCCACATTTCAAGTACATGTTCTTTTGAATAAAATTCACTTATTTCTTTAGAATATTTACTATATTTTTTATATTCCTTCTCATCATTCATTAACATTTTAATTTGCTTTACAAATTCTGTATTTTTATTTCCATGTAAATATTTTCCAAATAAGATTCCTTTATATAAATCTAAACCTCTTAGTAATACTGGTTTTTCTGAGTTTACAGCTTCTAAAATTGACATTGGAAATAGTTCATTATAAGATGGCATAAAAAGTACATCGGACATATTATACATATCATTCATTTCTGTTCGTGGAATAATTCCTAAAAATTCAACATTCTTAGGTGGATTATCATATACTTTCTTTAATTCATTATATCCATCTGTTATTTTTCCAAATGAAAATCCACCACACCATACAAATTTAACTTTTGGAAGTTTTTTAGCAACTTCTATAAAATCTAATACACCTTTTCTTGTTTGTACTTGTCCAACTCCAAGCACAACAAAATCATCTTCTTTTATTCCATATTTTTCCCTTATTTTATTTCTAACAGATTTTTTTTCTTTAAAAAATGATTCTTTTGAAACATAATTAGGTATATATGTTACTTTCTCTTTAGGTATTTTAATTTTTTCAAGCTCATCTATAAATGAAGGATTTACTACAACTAAATGATCTGCTTTATTATAAAAATTTACAACATATTTTTTAAATACAGCAAATGCTGGTCTTGGAAGTTTTATACTTCCATCTAATGTAGTTGGTAAAAAATGTACGTATGCTACATTAACACCTTTAGTTTTTCCCATTTTAAGATAATGTGGTAAATCAACTGTATGATAATGCATTATATCTGCATCTTTTTTATCATTAATTTTCACATCAAATAAGTCTTTTGCGCCTTCCTTAACCAACGATACTTGTTCTAGATATGCACTTCCAACGCCTTGTCCATCTACTTTATCAGCAGAAGAAAGCATATTAATTATTATTTTTTTCATTTTTTTCACTTCCTAATACTATTATAACAATTTTTAATTAAATTACAATACTCACAAGTATTACGTCTTCACCTATTTTTTCTATTTGTTCCCACTTTATTTGAATTTCTCCTTTAGAAGTAAAACGTGATAATATAAATTTACTTTTTTCTACAATTAAACTATTCATCTTCCCATCAGACATTATTTCAACATCTATTATATTACCGATTTTTGTTCCATCTTTTGTATTTACTACATCTTTGTGTTGTAATTCTGATAACCTCATAAAATCACCTATTTAATTTTATGAAATTATTAATTTATCATTCTTTTTATATTATCTAATCCATTTTTTTCAAGTCTTGAAATTTGAGCTTGACTTATTCCTATTTCTTCAGCTAATTCCATTTGAGTTTTACCTATTATATATCGCTCTAAAATTATGTATTTTTCTTTTTCTTTTAATTTGTTTATCGCATCTTTTAATGCTATTTTTATATCCATATTATACATTTCATCTTTCTTATCTTCTAGTTGATCTTCAAGATAAATTGTATCACCACCATCGTTATATATTGCTTCTGCCATACTTACTGTTTCTTTTATTGAATCAAGTGCATTGGCAACTTCATATTCTGTATATCCAAGTTCCTGTGCGATTAAGGAAACACTAGGTTCTTTTCCTAATAAATTTGTGAGTTCTTCTTTTTTCTTTAATGATTTATAAGCAATATCTTTAACACTTCTAGCAATTCTTAAACTACTACTATCTCTTAAATATCTTTTTACTTCACCTATAATCATTGGAACTGCATATGTAGAAAATTTAACTTCGTGTGATAAATCAAAATTATCTATTGCTTTTATTAAACCAATACATCCAATTTGAAATAAATCATTCATATTATCTGTTCTATTATTATATTTTTTTAAAATTGATAGTACCAATTTTAAGTTTCCTTCTACTAATTCTTCTTTTGCTTTAGTATCGCCATTTTGATATTTTTTAAATAGTTCTATCATTTCATTGTTTGTCAAAACTTTAATATTCGCAGTATTCACGTTCGCAATTTCTACCTTGTGACGTGACATAAAAAAATCTCCTTTCATATCAATTTTGATACAAAAGGAAATTTTTTATTCATATTATTAAATTTTTGTTATAATTTAAATCTTCAATTTATCTTTGTTATTTCTTTTATTTCTTCATTATCTATATATGTTATATTGATTTTAGAATTAACTTCCAAAAATGGCAAAACATTTGAATTTATTTTAATTGAAGCTTTGTATTTATTATTGTCAAAATCAAGCAAATAATAATATGTATTTCCATCTATTGTTACTTCATTAATTTTATTTATTATTATATCAGCAGTTTTTTCATTTGTGCCTATAACAGAATTTCCTAAATAATTTTTGATTGCTTTTTCTATTCCTTCACTTGAATCTGTTACTACAACTTTCTGATAATCAGCAACGTCAACTAAAGCATACATTTTTACTAAACCTGCTTTATCTTTAAGTGACAATAAGTAAGTTGGTTTATTATTTAGATTTATAAGTAGTGGAAATGTTGAATCATAATTCATTTGTTGAACCTGACCTTTAGCACTCTCCATTGCCGAATATTCTTCTGCTCCAGACACTGAATAAAAGAAAGTTTCCTTAGTTCTTAAATTGCAAAGAATAAACCCTATATTAGATTCGTCACTCGCAACAGATGTAATTCCAGTATATAAATACACATCGTCATTCATTACTGTATAGTTATATCCGTCAGTTGTATTTACAACACCTTTTTGCCCAAAAATAGAATTTATGAAACCATTTTTATATGTTCCCCAATCATCTAATTCTTCTATTATTAAATCGGAAGGATAAACATGGTCAACCCAACTTGGAATTTCACCTACATTATATTTTTTACTTGAACCTGTTTTTGGATCTAAAATAATAACTCCACTTACTTCTTTTTTTAATCCAACGCCTGTATATTTAAGTGTTGGAACTATCCAATATGGATTCCCTTCATTATCTATTTCAAAGGATGCTTCACCAAATATTTCAGTTAAATATGAAAATCTAAGTTTACGATATAAATTTTCATTCAATATAGCTGATGGCATATATTTCATTCCCTGATCAAGTCTTACAAGTTCTGTTTTTCCAGTTACAGAATTAACTTTTATGTAACCCGGTACTCCAGATTTATGGTTAGTAAAGTATTTTATAACGTTAGCATATTCTAATGGTGTTACACGTGTAATTTCATCATTATAATTTATTTGAGTATATAAATCTGATACTGTAAATTGTGACACTAAATCTGTCATTTGTCCCATTACTCTATCACCTAGTTTTGAACTAGAATCTTTATCTAGAAGAGGTAATTTAGATGTATCTACAAGTGGAACATCATTCTCAAAAACACCAGTTTCATTTACAAATATTCTATTATAATATGATTTTGCAGAAAAAATAGGAGAATTTATGATATTAACAAAAGATATTGCTAAAAAAACAACTATAAATCCATACCATATATATTTAAATTTATCATTTTGTCTAGGAGTTTTTGTAATTAAAATATTGTTTTCTATTTTTAAATTTGAACAAGCTGCTATTAAAGTATAAAATCCTATTATTAAAACTAAGTAAATCCAAAATGCAAAACTTGATGGATTAATAGGTGGTAACATAAAGTAATATAATATACCTGAAAATAATATAGTAAACAATATTACTATAAAATGCTTAATAAATTTTTTATCATCGTATTCAATTATTTTTTTCTTCATTTTTTATTCCACCAAACCTTCTATCTCTTCTATTATATTCAAGTAACGCTAAATCAAATTGTTTTTCATCAAAATCTGGAAAATAAGTTTTTGGAAAATAAAATTCCGAGTATGAAAGTTGCCATAACATAAAATTACTAATTCTATTTTCTCCACTTGTTCTAATTAACAAATCAATTGGTGCTAAATCTTGATATAAATATTTTGAAAACATAGCCTCATCTAAATCATTTATATCGACTTTTTCTTTTTTAACATCATCAATTATTTTTTTTGTGGCATCTATTATCTCACTGTGACCCCCATAATTTATACATATATTAAGTATTCCTCCTGTGTTGTTTTTTGTCTCAATTTCCATTTTTTCCATCATTGTAATTACTTTTTTAGGAAGTGGCGACTTTCTTCTTCCAGAAAATATTACCTTGATGTTTTTTTCATTAAAATATTTTCCTTCTGTTTTAAATTTATTTACAAATAAGTTCATTAAAAAATTTACTTCTTCTTTGCTTCTTTTAAAATTTTCAGTTGAAAAAGCATAAACACTTAATATTTTTACACCTTTACTTAATATATAAGGGCTTATTTGTTTTAATCTTTCAAATCCAGCTGAATGTCCCTCACTTCTAGGCATACATTTTTCTTTTGCCCATCTTCCATTTCCATCTAAAATAATTGCAACGTGGTTTGGTATTTTTATATTCTCATTCATTTTTATCTCCTATTTCATCATAATCGTCTAAAAAATTATACTCATAATTATCTTTATGATAGCCTATGATTGTATTTAAGTTTACATTGCATACACTTTTAAATATATTTTGATCAATATTTTTATTTATTTTTCTAAATGATTTTATTAATTCTTTCATTTCTAATCTTTTTGATGTTTTCATATCTTTTATATAATTATCTTCTGTAAATTTACAAGCGCAATTTATAAATAATAATTCATTTGCTTTTGAAAATGAAATTATATCTGCTTCTTTAATAAAATACATTGGTCTTATCAATTCCATTCCCTCAAAGTTTGTGCTATGAAGTTTTGGCATCATTGTTTTGATTTCACCACCATATATTAAACTTAATAGAATTGTTTCAACAACATCATCATAATGATGACCTAACGCAATTTTATTGCACCCTAATTCTTTTGCTTTACTATATAATGTTCCTCTTCTCATTCTAGCACATAAATAACAAGGACTACCTCCTACATTATTTACAATCTCAAAAATATTTGAATCAAATATTTTTATTGGTATATTTAATATCTCTGCATTTTCTTTTATTTTTTTTATATTTTTTTCTGCATATCCAGGATTCATGACGATGAATTCTAATTCAAATTTTACTTTTCCATGTTTTTGTAATTCCTGAAAACATTTTGCCATTAAAAATGAATCTTTTCCTCCAGATATGCAAACAGCGATTTTATCATTTTCTTTTACCATTTTATATTCTGAAATTCCTTTTACAAATTTAGACCAGATATCTTTTCTATATTTTGTAATAAGATTTCTTTCGATTTCTTTATATCTTTCCATATACTTCACCATACAAATAATTATACCATTAAATAGTATTTTATACTACAAAAAAAGCATATTATATTATGCTTTAATACAAATACATATAATATAAAATATTACAATAAATATGGCAAAAATAAATGGTGCAGATAAATTTGTGCCTCCACTATATGCAAGTACATCTTTATAGTTTTCTTTTTTTATTATTCTTTTTATTTTAATTTTAGAAATTGCTAAATATATTGAATTTCCAAACATAATAAAAAATAAAAAGTTAGCTAGAAAAAGATAAATAAAGTTTAAATTAAATACATTAATCCAAATATAAAAGATAGTTAATTCTATAATAAAGAGTATAAGTGCAAAAGTGTAACATTTTCTATAAAAATAATATAAAAAATTAAAAATACCTGAATAAAGATTAAAATTATTATAAATTATTTTTTCTGAATTTTTGCCAATAAAAATGTCTAGATCATTTTCATGTGGGGAAGTTTTGGGCATTAAAGTAACATCAGTTTTAGAAAATATACCACATTTACTACAGTAACCATTACTACACTCGGTATTACATTTTGGACATAACATATTATCACCTATATTTATTATACAATAGATTAAATAAATTTCAAATATTAGCTTTTAGTAACACTTCTAAGTCTTCTAATTACTTTTTTTTCAATTCTTGAAATATATGACTGACTAATTCCAAGTAAATTAGCAACATCTTTTTGTGTCATTTCTTCATTATTATATAACCCATATCTAAGTATCATTATTTTTTTATCTCTATTATTTAATTTATCAATTTCTTTATAAAATAATTTTTTATCATTTTCATTTTCAATTTCTTTAGTTACTATATCTGAATCAGTGCCTAATATATCTTCCAAATGTAATTCATTTCCTTCTGAATCATAACTCAAACTATCTTCAAAACTTACTTCTCCTCTTCTTTTTTTATTTTTTCTTAAAAACATCAATATCTCATTATCTATACATCTCGATGCATATGTTGCAAGTTTAATATTTTTATCTAACTTATATGTATTTACTCCTTTTATTAATCCTATTGTACCAATGCTAACTAAATCTTCTAAGTCAAGGCCAGTGTTTTCATATTTTTTAGCTAGGAAAACGACTAATCTTAAGTTATGTTCTATTAAAATGTTTTTCGCATTTTTATCTCCATTCATTGAACTTTCTACATATCTTGTTTCTTCTTCTTTTGATAAAGGTTCTGGAAGTTTATCCGCACTTCCTACAAAAAATATACTATGCTCTTTTATAAAACCTAAAATGTAATTTATTATTTTTCTTATCATATTTTTCCCTCCAATAGTTCTATATTTAATATACAATCCACTCCATTTATATTAATATTATTCTTTGATATTCCAAATATTACATCATTAAATATTCCAATTCCTTCTATGTTTATTTTTTTTACTTTAAAAGTTTTGATAAAATCTTTTCCAGAAACTGTATTTATTGGAATTAAGGTTGGTGGTGGTAATTTATATTTTTTTATTATGTTTTCATTAATTATAGTTATTGGTTTATTTGAATATGGACTTTTTAGTTTATTTCCTGTATCTACAAATCCAATACATTTTATATCATTATCATCTAAATAAATATCTATATTGTAATATAAATTATAGTTATTTTTTAATGTTTTGACTTGTTTTATATAAATATATATTATTATTGGTGACAAAATAGCTAAACACAATAAATTTATGCTTAATCCGTTATTATAAAAAACTAATCCATTATTTTTATATGAAAATTGCGTATTTATAAAATATATAAATCCACCTAACACAATACTATTTATATATAAAAATAATAAGTTTTTACAAAAGTATTTTATACTTTTATAGTTAAATGAAATTAGTAGCATTAAAATACTTGTTATAAATTTTATTAAAAATAACTGAATTGTATTTATTTTTATAAAAAGTAATAATACACTTAAACTACCTATAAATGCAGCAATCATAAGTTTATGAATTTTTATAATTCTTTTTAAAACAATGGCAACTGATAATAATAAAAGAAAATCTAAACCAAAATTTATAAATAATATTAAATCTATATATATTTTCATATTATCTCACCAAACTCATTATAAAAAAAACGACCATATTATTATGTCGTTTTTTCAGATTCATTTGTATTTTTATCCTGGGTTTTTTCTACATAATTATCTTTTAAATCTATTGTAAGAATAATGTCATTTGTTATAACTGTACCAGGTTCTATGCTCTGATTTGTAACATATCCATAACCATTCATCTGATAATTTACATTTATAAGTTTCATTAATGCTTCAACTTCTTTTTTAGACCATCCAGATAGTGATGGCATTTTTATTTTATCAGAGTTTGTAATCAATATAACTCTTTCGTTTTCAATAATTTTTTGATTGCTACTAGGATATTGATCTATTATTTTATCTCCATCTCCAATAACTACAACTTTTAAATTTTGATTTTTTAATTTACTTGATACTTCTTTAACAGACTTATTTATATAATTTTCTACTGTATATTCATTTAATGTATCTTTTTCATTGTTTGTTCCATTAATATTATAATATTTAGCTGTATTTTTTATTATATCTCGTATAGCTAAATAAAGTCCTCTTGATTTTTCTACAACGGGTTTTTTTATTGCCCCATATATGATTAGTTGTGGATCATCTTTAGGATAAATCAAAGCCGCTGAATAAATATATTGATTTAAATACTTTCCATTTTCATATAGTTGAGCTGTTCCAGTTTTTCCTATAACATCTAACCCATCTACTCTATATGCAGTTCCTGTTGTACCCTCGTTTTTATTATTTACAACGTTATACATTAATTCTTTCATTTTTTCTACTGTTGATTCTTTAACTATTTGTTCACTTTCCTGTTTAGTTCCTTGATAAGTTACTTCACCTTTGTTATTAACTATTTTATCTATTATATATGGTTTTAGCATTTTTCCATTGTTACTAATAAGTGTAAGTGCTTGTAACTGTTGTATTGGTGTTGTTAATATTCCTTGACCAAAAGCTGCTGAATAAACTTCTATTTCATAATTAAATTTTATTTTTCCAGATACTTCTCTACTTAATTCGATTCCTGTTTTTTGACCAAATCCATATTTTTCATAACACTCTTTTAGTTCTGATTTAGTAATAATATTATCTTTAACTAAATATGAAACTCCAACGTTACTTGAATATTCATATCCTAAATCATATGTAATTGATCCCCAACCCGTTCTATTCCAGTCAAATATTTCTTTATCTCCTGATTTAATTGAACCTGACTGAAATGTATCACTTCCGTTATATCTTCCATTTTCTATTGCACACATATAAGCATATGTTTTCATTGTAGAACCTGGTTCAAAAGCATATGAAACTAAAGGATTTTCGTAATTAGTTATATTTAATATATTTGGATTATATGATGGTGTTGCAGCACTACCTAAAATTTTACCTGTTTTTGCATCCATTACTGTTATAGTCATCCAATCTGAAGGATAAGAAGCCTCAGCTGATTTTATTGCATCTTCTAAAAATCTTTGAACTCCTGAATCTATAGTAAGATATATATCATCACCATTTACAGCATCAATTTTTTCTTCTGGTGTATCTGGAATTTTATACCCATAAATATTTCTTTGATATTTTAATGAGCCATCCATTCCTTTTAAAGCATCATTGTACTTAGATTCTATACCAAGTTCACCAATTATTTCACCATCTTCATTTTTTTTAGCATAACCTATTATATATGAAGCAAAATCACCGTTCGGATAATATCTTTTTTGATCTTCAATAAAATCTATCCCCGGAAGTTCCAAATCAACTATTTCTTTTTTCTTAACCTCTGTTATTCCACGTCCCCCTGGACCAAGTTCAACTTGATATGCACTACTTGATAATAATTTTTTTAAAGTTTCTTCTGACATATTTAATATTGGAGATAGTTTAGAGGCAGTATAATCTATATCTACAACATGCTTAGGATTTGATGAATCAGTAGTTCTTGTACTTGAAAGATAAGCAATAACAGTATAAGAAGTGACATTTATAGCAAGTGCATTTCCAGATGAATCAAATATATTTCCACGTGAAGCTCTAAGGACAGTAGATACAGTATTTCTATTGGTTGCAAATTTTTTTATATTTATTCCATACACAGATGGAAATAATGAAATATACCCAAACTGAAGTATAATAATGCAAAATAAAACAAGAAAAATAATAAACATTTTTATAGGGTATTTCCATGTATTATTATTATTTCTTGGTTTCATTTAAACACCTCGTTACTATTCATTAACAACTAATATATTATCATTATTATAAGCCAAACCCATTTCTTTTACAACCTCTTTTACATAATCAAATGATGTTAATTCGTTAACTTGCATTGTTAAAGATTCGTTTTCTTTTTCTTGTGTAGTAATTTTTGCTCTTACTTTTTCATTGCTAATGCTTAAATTACCTAATGTTGCTCCACAAAAAATTTTAAGTACAAATGTAAATAAAAATGCTATAACTGAAAAACTATAAAGTAACTTTTCTCCTCTTGTAATTTTGCTTTTTCTTACTCTTTTTTCCATATTATTTTACCCTTTCTATTACTCTTAATCTTGCACTTCTTGCTCTTTTATTCTTTTCTATTTCTTCTTTAGTTGGACTTATATTTGCTATTATTTTAAATTTTGGTTGAAATTCTTCAGGTATTATTGGAAGTTTATTTAGTTCTTTATCAACCTTACTTACTTCATTAAATATTTCCTTACACATTCTATCTTCTAATGAATGAAATGTTATAACGCATATTCTTCCACCTATTTTTAATAAGTCTAATGAATCTTTTAAACTTTTTTCAAAAACATTTAATTCATCATTTACTTCAATTCTTATTGCTTGAAATACTTTGCGTGCCGGATGTTTTTCTCTCCTATATTTTTCAGGGACAGAAGATTTAATTATTTCAACCAATTCTAATGTTGTTTCTATTTCTTTTGTTTCTCTTGTTTTAACAATTTTTTTTGCAATTGAAGAAGCATATTTCTCTTCACCATACTTATAAAATATTTCAGCTAGTTTTTCATATGGATACTCATTTACTACTTCATAAGCACTAAGGCTTTTTGTCTGATCCATTCTCATATCTAGTTTTGCATCATTATGAAAACTAAAACCTCTTTCATCTTCATCAAGTTGTGGGCTTGATACACCTAAATCATATAATACAGAATCAACTTCTGTTATGTTCCTTTTGTTTAATTCTGATTTTATATTAACAAAGTTATTTTGTATAATTTCAAAATTGTCTGATATTTCTTTTAATCTTTGATAACTGCTTTTTATTGCTTCACTATCTTGATCAAAGGCGAATAAGAACCCCTTCTTTATTCTTTTTAAAATATTACTACTATGCCCACCATATCCTAATGTACAATCGACAACTATATCTTCTTCTTTTAAATTTAAATATTTTAGGCATTCTTCAAGTAAAACACTTATATGCATATGTACCTCCTAAATATTTAAGTTAGACGCAAATAAATTATCTGCAATTTCTGATAAATTATCTTCGTTTTCGTGGATAAATGTTTCCCATCTTTCTTTGCTCCAAATTTCAATTCTTTCATTAACTCCAATAACTACACAATCTTTTTTTAAATCTGCATAGTCGATTAATGGTTGATTTATATTGACTCTTCCTTGTTTATCTAGTTCGCAAATTATTGCACCAGACAAGAAAAATCTCATAAAATTTCTAGCATCTTTAGTATTAGGTAATTGTTTATATTTTTTTATAATTGATGTCCATTCATCATTAGGATAAATAAACAAGCAACCATCTAGCCCACGAGTAAGTATAAAATTTTCACCTAATTCATATCTTAGTTTAGAAGGAATTGTTATTCTTCCTTTTTCATCTATTGAATAGTGATATTCACCCATGAACATATCAATCACCCCACTTTTTGACACTTTCATCCACTTACAACCACTATTTTACGCTATTTTTGTGTTTTTGTAAAGGTTTTTAAGAAAAAACAAAAAAAAAAAAGAGGGTTACCTCTTTTAAAAAATAACTGCTCCTAATATTATTGCAAGTAGAATATATAATACTATCAATATTATATAATTTATATTATTTTTTTTAGGAGTGCTATCGCATGATTTTTCGCATGACATAATTTAAACCTCCTATTTATTTATCTATTAAATGTATGCTCCAAGTATGATGATTAAAAGAATAAATAAAACTAGAACTATAGCAGCTCCGCTTACTCCTGTATTACACATATATCTCATCCTCCTTTTTGTCTTTCTAAAATATTTTATGGAAATTAGAAATATGTGTGAATACTTAAACTCAAATTATTGATTTTTTATATATTTTTTGTTATTATTTAAGATGTATGATTAGTTACATACTAAAGGAGGAAATTAAAATAATATGAAAAAGAAAGCATTAGTATTTACAATATGTGGTTTACTAATTTTTACAGGATGCGTTAAATCACCAAAATTATCTGATGGAAAACAAGTTGTAGCCTCTATCGATGGTAAAACTGTAACAGCAGAAGATTTATATGATTCAATGAAAGATCAATATGGTACAAGTTCACTTATAGCACTACTTGATGAATATATAATAAAAACTGAAATTCCTGATGATAAGGATTATGAAGAACAAGCTGATATACAAATAAAACAATATAAAATTAATTACAAAAATGAATGGGAACAATTTTTAAAATACTATGGTTACTCAAGTGAAGACGACTTAAAAAAAGATATAATAAAACAATTAAAGTCTGAGGCAGTTGCTAAAAAGTATATTAAAGAAGGTGTTACTGAAGATGATTTAAAAAAATATTATGATGAAAACATATCAACTGAATTAACTGTAAAACATATTTTAATTAAATCAACTGCTACTGAAAATTCTACTAGTGATGAAAAGAAAGCAGCTGAAGAAGCAGCTTATAATAAAGCTAGTGAATTAATTAAAAAACTTGATGAAGGTGCAGACTTTGAAACGCTTGCTAAAGAAAACTCAGAAGATACTGGTTCTGCAAGTAACGGAGGTTTAATTACTGGTGTTAACAAAGCTGGTTATGATGCAGATTTCTATGCTGCTGCTCTTGCACTTAAAGATGGTGAATATACAAAAACACCTGTTAAAAGTCAATTTGGATATCATATAATTTATACTGTTAGTCGTACAGAAGCTGAATCTTATGATACATTAAAGGACAGTTTATATGATAAAGTAGTTGATCAAAAAATATCTAATGATTCTTATTTAACTTACAAAACATGGGATGAAATAAGAAAAAAATATAACTTAAATATAACTGATACTTCATTAAAAACTTCATATGAATCAACTATAAATAATATAAATAAACAATAAAATAAACAGTAGATTTTAAAAATCTACTGTTTTTATATATTCTTCGATTTCCTCTTTTGTAAAACCTTTTTGATATAGCTTGTTTTTTAAATTATAATATAACTCACTTTCATCAAATTTTTTACTTAATTTATTATATATTTTTTTGAATTCTTTTTCTATTACCAAATTATTATCAAAAACTTCGTTTTCAAGAATTTGTTTTATCAAAGCCATATCATAACCTTTATTAACTAAATCCGATATTATTTTTTGATTTAACATATAGTTAGAATATTTTGTGTTAGATTTTATTTTTTTATCTATTATTTTTTTACACTTGTTATATATAGTTTCTTTATCTATTTTATTTATATTTTCTTCTATAATTTTTTCATCTATACCATAATTAAATAACTCCTGCTTAATTTTATTTGGACCATCATTACTTAAAAAAATCCTATCTGAAATATATGCTTTAGCATAGTTTTCGTCATTTATCATATTTATTTCTTTTAATTTTTTTAATATCTTATCTTCATACCCCATTTCTGAATACTTTTTCAAATATTCTTTTATTTCTTTTTCGCTTCTCAATTTTTTATCAATAAATTTTAAAGTTTTATTGTAACAATCATAATATAAGGTTTCATTATTAATTTTATTTAAAAGTTCTAAATCTATTTCTTTATTAAATAATAATGAATTATTCAATATAACATCATCATATGTATTTATAATATCTCCACTATCTAGTTTTATTTTATATTTATTATTTTTAAGTTTTTGTATTTTTTCTATTTTCATATATTCACCAATTTAATTATACAATATGAACGTATGTTTGTCAATTGTAAAAAAATAAAAAGGAGCTATTCTCCCTCTTTAATATGAATTAATCCTTTTGAAACTTCTTCAAGGGCTCTTCCTATGCTTTTTTTAGATACATAGTCTTTTTCTCTCATTTGTAAATGTTCTGTTGTTTCAATTTCTTTCGCTCTTTTTGAAACAATATTTACAAGTAAGTATTTTGAGCCTACTTCGCTCAATAATTTATCTATTGAAGGATATATCACACTATCACACTCCCTATTATGATAATATAATATATTTGTTTCTACTTCAAGTAATTCGTCTAAATTTTACATATGTTGACAATTATAATATTATTTCTTTTATTAGTTTTATTTTAACTTTTTTATCAGTTATTTTAAAGCAATCTAAAATTTCTTTTATAGACATATCTTTATCATCTAAATATATTTTTAATATTTCTTCATCTTTATTTACATAATCTCCTATTTTTTTACTTAGCACAATACCTACCCCGTAATTTATTTTATCTTCTTTTTTTGTTCTTCCTCCACCTATTAATTTAACTATTTCGCCTAGTTTTTGTGTATCTATTTCAGTAACATATCCACTTTTTATACTTTTTACTGAAAACACTTTAGGTGCGACTTTTATGTTTTCAATGTTTCCACCTTGGGCCTTCACAAATTCTTTAAATTTATTATAAGCATTATCATTTTTTAGGTTTTCCTCAAGTAAATTTTTGGCTTCTTTTAGTGATATATTTTTTGCTAAACTAACCATATAAGATCCTAACTTTAAAACTAGTTCTTTTACGTCTTTAGGGCCTTCATTTTTTAATACTTGGATGCTTTCTATTACCTCTAATGAGTTTCCAATAGAATTTCCTAATGGTTGATTCATATCACTTATTATACACACTACTTCTTTATTATTATTTTTCCCAATTTCTATCATAAGATTTGCAAGTGTTTTTGCATCTTTTATATTTTTTATAAGAGCCCCATTCCCTACTTTCAAATCAATAACAATTTTATCCGCACCACTAGCTAATTTTTTGCTCATTATGCTAGAAGCTATTAATGGAATTGATTCTACGGTTGCTGTAACATCTCTTAATGCATAAATTTTTTTATCTGCGGGTACTAGGTTACCCATTTGGCCAACAATTGCTACCCCAATTGTATTTACTTGGTTAACAAATTCTTCAAATGTTGTTTCTGTATTTATTCCTATTGATTCTAATTTATCTATTGTTCCACCAGTATGTCCTAATCCTCTTCCACTCATTTTAGCAACATTCACGCCACATGAGGCTACAAGAGCTGCTAATATAAGTGTTGTTTTATCTCCAACGCCACCTGTTGAATGTTTATCAACAACTACACCATTTATTTTTGATAAATCTATTTTCTCACCACTATTAAGCATTGATTTTGTTAGATCAAATGTTTCTCTTTTTGACATTCCATTTATTGTTATTGACATAAGTAATGAACTCATTTGATAATCTTTTATATTTTCATTTAAATAGTTATCTATAACGAATTGTATTTCTTCTGTAGTAAGTTCTAATTTATTTTTTTTGTTTTCTATTATTTGTATTATATCCATGCTATCACCTATTTTAATTATATCATAGTGATTAAAAAAAATAAAAAAATATTTATTTTATTAAATAAAAAAGGAATTATATACCGTTTTTGGTAAATATATATTGAAAAGGAAGGAAGGAAAAATCATGGTATTTAATAAAGATATATCTGGTATAAACAATGAAATTGAGTTTGTAAATTATTTAAATAATAAAAAAATATTTGAGTTAAATCCTATGTTTTATAGTTTTATAGAAGATTTATTTATAGATTTAAATAATGAATATGTAATTACGTGCTGGAAAAATACTAAACCACAAAAAACTGATATTTTTATATGTATCAATAACACTACAAAAAATATAAGTATAAAAAAAGGTATTAAAAATTCTGTACATGTAGAAAGGATTAGTGATTTTGTTCATTTTCTAATTGAAAATAATATTGATAGAGAAATTATTATTGAATATTTGAAATATCAATATGCAGATGGTACTACAAATGGTACCGGTAAAATAAGATTATCAGCTACTGAATACAAAAAATCAAATCAAAACAAAATTGATTTAATTAACAAACATTTTAATAAAAAAGATATTATTGAAAATGCTGTAAACAGGTTTATACTAAAAGGTAAAAACAGTGATGAAGAAATTGATGCAATAATATATGGAGTTGTTGAAGATTTTATTTGGATAAAATCAAAAGATATAAAAAAAACAATAATTTCAAAAAAGGATGAGTATTCAACAGGTGTTCATTTTAGTTCTTTAACTATTCAACCAATGGATAGATGTTTAAATAAAAATGTTAAATATAATAGTAAAAGATTCTGTGTTCAAGTCAAATGGTACAATCTGTGTGATGATATTATTTATAATATGAATAATAAAATAGTCGATTAGTAAATATTTAAATTAAGTTTTTATTAAATAATAAGTAATGAGCCAAGCTGACTGCGTGGATCTTTAAACACAAAAAAAACGAACTAATAAATAGTTCGATTCATTTCAATGGAGCATTTGATAGGAAGGTTTTAAACCTTTTATCAAAAAAAATACCCCTCACTTGTTAGATTAATTATATGATAAATTCTAGGATAAATCAATGGTTATATAGAAAATTTGCCTAAAATATAGTATAATTTTGTTAGTAAGTGATAACTTTGAAGAAAAAAATGAGAGGTAAAATTTATGAATTGGATTAATATTCTTGTTAGTGTAGCATTAATAATTTTAACTTTAATTTTTGTTATAAAAATGATTGTTGAATATAAAAAAAGCAAATCAATAGATGAAAAAGTATTGTTTTGGGGTGTTGGAATAGTTGTATTTTTTCCTATTACATTCTTTTATTTAGATTTCTACAATGTTCCAAGTAAAATAGGATGGATAAATAATATTAATTCTAATGAATGGTTAAATATAATCTTTACATATGCAGTTGGCATCTTATCAGCTTTAATAGGAGCTTATATGACAATACGCTCTGTAAAAATGTCTATTGATGAACAAGAGAAAGTTAGAAAAGAAGAAGAAAAGAAAAAAGCTTTACCCTTGCTAAAAATAAGTGCTGTAGAAGAATATGACTATAGATATAAATATATGCAATTTAGTTGCTTCTTTACTGAAGAAAGTAAACAAAGAAAAAGAAAAGATATTCCTGATACTGCAAACGTCACTATAAAGTTAGAAAACGTTGGAATGCGTGAGTTATATGATTTGTATATTGGAGATATACAATCAAGTGTTTTTAAGGTAGATAATGAATATCATAAAATGCATCCTATTATTTATAAAGATGATTATGTATGTATTAATTTAAATTTTTACGAAATGGGAAATTACGACAAAGATTTATCTGGTGAGAAGTATCATACAATGATTAACTTTATGACGTTTAATTGTTATTTTAAAGATTGTTATAATAATTGGTATTATCAAGCATTACAAGTAAGTTTAATGTATAATCTAAAAAAAGATGTTCCAATAAAAGAAAGGGCTTTAAATATTTCAGTAAGTAATACAGAAATTCTAAGTCCACCTATAGAAATAGATGAAAGGGATTTACCTTGGGAGAACGGAAAATCTTTATGTCATCATTAAATAAAAAGTGAGGAGGAATATTAAATGAATAAAATAATTCCGATGATTTTTAATATAAATGATTTAGAAGAAAATGCAAAAAAAGGAGATGGCTTATCTTGTTATATATTAGGAAGAAGTTATGATAGTGGTGAAAATGGACTTGAGCAAAATTTTAATAAAGCATTGTTTTGGTACAATAAAGGAAAAAAGTTAGAAGATCCTAGATGTATTTATGGCATAGGTGCTTGTTATTACTTTGGTGATGGTGTAGAACAAGATAAAAAACAAGCCTATGAACTTTTTGTTAAAGCATATCAACCTCTATTAGAATTAATAGAACAAGAAAAGAATATTCCAAATAGACAAGCATTTTCTATATTTTGTCTAGGAGCATACTATTATTTTGGTTTTGGAGATATAGAAAAAGACGATAATACTGCTTTTAAATTAATCTATGACAGTGCAATGAAAGGTCATATAGCAGGTATATATGATTTAGGTGCAAATTTTTATTATAATGGAATTGGGACTGAAAGAGATTTAGAAAAATCTAAATTCTATTTAGAACTTGCTTCAAAATATGGATTACCAAGAGCAATAAAAAAACTTCAAGAATATAAGACTATGTACAATAATGAAATAAACATTCATAAAAAAGTGAAATAGTAAAGGAAAATAAAATTATGAAAATTAATACTGAAAATATTCAAATAAGATTATGTAATTCTAATGATGTTGATGATATTCATAAAATAGAAAATATTGTAATAGATAATTTTAAGGAAAATGAAAAAGGATATTTTCTTCCTTTTAAAAAAGAAACGTATTTAAGAATAGTTAATGACCCAATTAATGATGGAGAAATATATGGTGCATTTTTAGATAATAAAATGATAGCATGGATATTTTTATCAGTATCTAATAGAATGAAACAAATTAAAAGTTATATGCCTGATATAAAAGGAAAATGTGCTGATATAGATGGTGTAATAGTATTACCTGAATATAGAGGTAATCATTTACAAAATATGTTAGTAGAACATTTAGAAAAAAGAGCCAAAGAATTAGGTATCAATAATATTGTGGCAGAAGTAACTTTTGGAAATGATTATAGTTTAAAAAATCTTCAAAGTATGGGATACGAAATAAAAACTTGGTATCAAAAAGATGAAAGTATTAAACGACATATTTTATTAAAAAAAATATAATATAGAGTTGGAGGAACTAATATGATTGATTTTAAAAAAGCACAAAAAGAATTTAAACAATATTTAAATAGTTATGATTTAGCTGATGGAATGATAAAATTAAAAGTAAGACATACTTATGGTGTTGTTTCCTTAAGTGAATATATTGCAAAGGATTTAAAATTATCAGACGAAGATATAGAACTTGCAAAATTAATTGCTTTACTGCATGATATTGCTAGATTTGAACAAGCAAAGGAATTTGGAGATTATAGAGATTATAAAAATGTAGATCATGCAGATTTAGCTGTTAAAATATTATTTGAAGATAATTTAATAAGAAGTTTTATTGAAGAGGATAAATATGATTCAATTATTTTAAAGTCAATTAAAAATCACAATAAATTGCAAATAGAAGATGGGCTTAATGAAAAGGAATTATTACACGCAAAAATTATTAGAGATGCTGATAAAACGGATAATTTTAGAGTAAAAGCAAATGACAGATTTGAAGATATATTTAATTCTTCAAAAGAAAAATTAGAAAATGATATAATAACAGAAAAAATCTATAATGATTTTATGAGTAATAAAATTATTATAAGTAAAGAAAGAGAAACTGATATGGATTGTTGGGTATCTTATATAGCATTTATTTTTGATTATAATTTTTCTTCTGGTTTAAAATATATTAAAGAAAAGGATTATATAAATATTCTGGTAGATAGAATTGACTATAAAATTAAGGATACTAAAAACAAGATGGAAGAAATTAGAAAGCACGCTATCAATTATATTGATAATAAGTTAAATACTAATAATCTATAATATGTCTAATACGCATGCTAATTGACTATGTCAATTTGCAAGTGCGTTTCTAAATTATCAAAATTTAGTATGTATCAAAGACTACGACTTTAAAAAAATATCGTAGTCTTTTTCTAACGATTCTTTATTTATAAAAATATTTACTTCTGTTTCACTATCAGTATCTTTAGAGATTTCTTTTAAATCTGTAGAATTGTATAAGTCATTATCATAACATTCTTTTAAAATATCTATCGTCTTTTCTTTCTTCTTTTTATCATTAGATAATAAAATTTCCCTAAAAAATTCTTTTAAAATTAACAACAAATGATTAACAAAATTTAGTAAATTAGCTTTATCTTCGTATAATTTGCCATTCTCATCTTCTAAAAAATTAATATCAATAAGACTATTTTTATATTTTCTTTCTAATGTTTTATAATCACAAGTGAATTCATTTAAACTTTCAACAAATGCTTTACTTGTTACCATATTTTGAATTTCTTCACTATACATATCTAGAAAATTTAATAGAATATGATAAATTTCTCCATCAATAATTACTTTATCAGTCAATGCTTTCTTTTTAGAATTTTGTAATGAACCTTTTATTTTCCAATATTGTTCTTCTATTTTTTTCTTACTTCTAAATGCTTGTCTATCATAATATCTAGCAACATTTTTAAATTGTCCCATTGACAAATGTTTGACCCCTGTGTGCTTTTCTCCTCGTTCTAATTTAAATCCTTTCTTGGTTAATCGTTTGTGATATTTATCTTGTAATTCAGTTAAATGAATATCGGATTTAATGTATGAACGTTTAGAAATTGTGTATTTAGTTGTACCAGTTCGTTTATCGAATTTTTGAACAAGTGGTATAACAACACAATGTAAGTGGGGTACTTTTTCATCCATATGAATAACAGCATGTAAAATTTGTTCTTTTGTATATCCTAAATCTTCATAAACAAAATTCATAGTTTCGTTTGCCCATCTCATAAGTTCTTCTTTACTCAAATTTTTAAAGAAATCTTTATCACTTGTGAATATCATTTCATCAGCAACAACGCTTTTAGAATCATTTACCATATCATAAAAAGACTTTTTCCTATCGGCTCTCATGTTCTTCATTCTTTCAGAATGTTCTTTTTGATATTCTTTTGTTATTTCATAAAATTTCTCTACATAATTATTACATTTTATTATTTCAATATTGTTTTTACTATCTTCAATCCTAATATTTGGATTAGATTTGTATTTATCTTTTGTTCTTTCATTATGACTGCCTTTTTGTGATAGTTCATGTATTGTTTTAATGCCTTCACCTCTAAAAATTGCATAACTCATATCTTATTCTCCTTTCTTATTATTGTCATTTTCTTTTTTTGATTGCTCTAAAATTTTTTCAATTTGTTCTTGATATTGTTTATCTTTTTTTAAAACTTCTAGCATAAGATAATTAGGAATTTCTTCTTTATTTTCCTTAAAATATTCAAGAATTTGTAGTACTACTGTTTCAAAAAAGTAGTTAATAATTGTCATCTCCTTCCCACCACCAAAACATAAAAAAAGAACACATTTCTGTGTTCCAATTTATATTCTTATTTTTTCTTTGTTCTAGTATCCGTCTTACTAAATTCACTACTTATCATTTCAATGTTTAATGAAGAATTATCTTGTAATGGAATAATTCTTGTCATATTTTCATTTATAAATGCACAATGATGTTCAATTTTAAAATATTCAGTATCAGTTATAAGTTTATATTCTATAAAAAGATTTGGAATAAAAGTATAACTATTATCACTATTACTTTTACCATAATCTGTATCACTTTGAGTATAACTTCCTTCCAACATACATTCTAATAAACTAGGTCGATCACATGAACCTACATCAATTTCTTTTGATTTATCCGAACTATTGTGAATTGCTTGTTCATTCAAATTAATATCAGTTGCTGTTATAGAATGTAGAGTATATATTTCTTTTAATGTTGAATTATTAAAAGATTGATTTAATGCTTCGTTTATACATTTATCTATATCAGTTTCTTTATTAATTACCATTAATCTTACAGGTACATCGTCTTTGTAAAAAATTATGGAATTTTGTTTATTGCTAATATTTAAATTATCTTGATTACTAGTTATAATACAATTACAATTTCTCAAAATTTTATAAGAGTTAAAAGGAATATTACCATTTTCAAATCCATCAACAAATGCACCACTAAAACATTCAATATGATTTGGATTTTGCTCAGTCCATAAATCTATTGTTCTTATTATATTCATTAATTAATACATCCTTTCTATTTTAATTTTCTTTTTTCTTCAATATTTTCAAATCCATAAACAGGGCTATTATAATTTCTTTCAAATAATCTTTCAGCCATTTCTTTATTTTTAAATCGACTATTTAATAATACATAATTTTTATAGTTTTGTGGATTGTACTCATCTATTTTAAAGTAATCCTTTTTATGATAAATATTAAAAAATAAATCAGTTAAGTCTAAATCTACAAGAGTATAAAATCCACTTTGATAACAATATTCAGCAACTTTTTTAACACAATCCCCAAAGTGAAATCCACCAATTACTATTTCATCAAAGTCTCCTAATTGTTCTATTAAATATCTTTCACTAGGATATTTAATATCTTTATCTTGTTTTTCGCTACCATCCTGATTATAACCACTAGCCTGTTCAAAAGTTATATCAGTATAAATTATTTTATCAGTAGGTAAAGGGTTAATTCCATAAATATTTTTATCTGGATAAATGGCATAAACAATTTGATATCCTTTTTCTCTATATCTTTTTTGTATACATTCATTTAATACTTTATATGGCTTTTCTCTTTTCGTTTGTTGTAAATATTCTTCTGAAAATTCGAAAGAACGATTATATTCTTGAATAGGATATAAATATAAAAAAATTTTTTTCATAAGTAATCACCTAAATATATTTTATCATAATTTAGCCATTTATTAGTAATAAAGTGTATTTATCCTTATCGAATTTATGGTTCTTTTTATTAGGAATTATCTGTAATATATTGTTATTATTATCTAATTCACCAAGATTTAATTTATCTTTTTCTATTGTAACAGGTGATATATTATAAAACTTACTTAATGAATTAATATATTTATCTATATCATCTTTAGTCTTTTCATTAGATAAAATAATATCTCTATCATTAATATTAATTATCATATCAAAACAATCATTTCTAAACATATAACCAATATTCATAATTTCTTTTTTATTAATATTTATTTTTTTAATAACTATTTCATCTTTAACTCTTTCTATCTCAATAGAGTCTATATATTTCATAATGAGTTTTGATTTTTGTTCTTTTGTTAATTTATTCCATAATCCATTTTTTCTAACATAATAAGATTTATATTTCATTTTCTCTAATTGAAGTAGATTATAATATAGATTTAAATCCTTTTTATTATTTTCATTGTTGTTAGCGTTATTTAGATGATTAAGTTTCAATTCTAAATCATTTATTTGTGATTTTATAGCTTTTTCTTCTGTTATAAATTCATCTTTATCTATTAAGTCATCTAAATAGGCTTCTTTTATCTTTTTAAGTTTCTTATTGCATTTATCTAACATCTTATTATATTTGTCTATTTCAATGTTTAAATCTTCATTAAAAAAGGATTTAAAGTTATTATCAATAAGTAGATAATAATCTAACATATCATTTAGAAATAACATTAACGGTTTCTCAATTTTCTTTTCATTAATTCTAGTATTACAACAATTACATTTATAATAAATTTGAGTAGGTTTATTCTTTGAAGTAGAGGAAGAACCACCCATAATTTTATTACATTTAGAACATACTATTTTCTGCATATATACATAAGTGTGTTTTCTAGTATAGTTCTTTAAATTTCTTTCTTTTTGTGTTTGTACCATTTTAAATGTTTCTTTATCAATGATAGCAGGGCATATATTTTCTAAATGAATTGGTTTCATATTTTTTGCTCTTTTTCCATATAAATAATCTCCACAATAAATATAATTGGATAGCATTCTATCAATAGTAGTAGTTCTCCAATTTCTGTTAAGTGCATTTTTATTATTTAATTTTTTAGTAATAGTGCAAACTGATAATCCATTAACATAGTCATCAAATATTTCTTTTACTACCTCACTTTCTAAATCATCAATGACTAATTTCTTATTAATTTTTCTATAACCAATAGGGGCTTTACCACAAAAGTGTCCATTTTTTGCAGCGCCTTTCAATCCAAATTTAGTTCTTTCTGAAGTTCTTTCAATTTCAAGTTGAGCAAGTATAGTAGTCATTCTTATAAAGAATACACCCATAGCGGTATCTGTGTTAATTTCTTCACTAACACTATCTAGGCTACAATGATATTTTTCGATAAGTTTACAAATAACTTCTAAGTCTTGAATTGATCTTGTAAGTCTGTCTAATTTATAAACGATAATTCTATTAATCTTCCCATCTTTTAAATCCTGCATCATTTCCTGGAATTTAGGACGATTCATATTCTTTGCTGAAACTCCTTCTTCACGATATACCTTATAAATTTGATAGTTCTTATACATACATAATTTTTTCATTTCTTTTTCTTGCTCATCTAAACTAAATCCTTCACGTACTTGATCATCGGTCGAAACACGAGGATATAGTCCGGCAATAACGTTCTTTTTTTCTTCGTTCATAGTTTTTTCTCCTTTCCATTATTAATTTTGAACGACAAAAAACACAAGAGAATCTCCCTTGTGTTAAGAACTACAAAATACTTAAAATATACGATTATTTACAATTTTCGTATATTACCATAATACCATGTTTTGACAGGACAGTCAACGGACATCCACTTCAAAAAATATATCATAATGGTTTTTAATTACTTATAAAATAAGGAAAAAATAAGGTTTAAAGTTTTTTCATTTCTTGCATTTTTAAAACTAGATTGGACAATCTACTTAGAGTTATAATTTCATGACTATCTTTTAAATATAAGTTGTTATCGTTGTCATAAGAAATTAAGATTAAACAAATTGATTCATTACTGATAATAATCTTATGTGGTTCTTTTATAGATAGGTTAGTCTTATCAAAATGAATATTTTTACCAGATATAAAATTTAAATGTAATTTTGATATTTTAGGTATTTTAGTAATTTTATCCTTAACACTTAAAGGAAATTCTAAATGTTCTATGGTTATTTTCATTTGTTAATCCTCCTTTCGTATATGAAAAAATCCCATATCAACAAGTGATATAGGATATTCTATAAAAATAAAACTCACACAAAGTGTGAGTAATTCTCTCAATGGAGCGGGTGATGGGAATCGGACCCACGTAGTCAGCTTGGAAGGCTGGAATTCTACCATTGAACTACACCCGCATAATTAAGTAGGCAAGTATAATTATACAGGTTTGTTATTTTTATGTCAATACCTTAATAAAAATAATTTAATTTTTTTATAATAATTTATAATAATCAACTTGTATGAAGAATTCCAGCCTTCCATAATAACAAACTTAATAATAAAAAAAACATGTAAATAGTTTACACGTTTTTTATAACTTAATTAATTGCAGTTCCATTTACATATAATTTGTATCCATTAAAATCTATATTACTATTAGTTGAATCATCATTTGTAAATGAAGTTACATAACTATCACCAGTTAATTTAATAGTAGAATTTTCATCTATTTTTAAATTTATTTTTTTAGCACTATTTTCTTTATTTATAATTCCCTCAAAATATGAATTATTCATAGTAATATCTAAGGTAGATATAGAATCAACAACTATGTTCCCACTAACTTTTTGACTTGAAAGGTTAAGTGTTACATCCCCACCATTAGAACCACTATTTCCCCAAGAATCACTTTTTATTCTTAAAAAGTTACCTTCTGTATCGTTATTAACGATAGTATTATTTGTCAAATTAATAATAGCTGTTGTATTTGTAACATAGAATGAATCGCCTTTATTTGTTATAATTTTACTATTTTTTGCAGTAAATTCAGAATTTCCATTTGCTGCATCACCACTCATTGATTGATATAAAAATACATTCTTATAAGTTGTTGATTTACCATTTAATTTTATATTACTATCTGTTAATTCCGTATCTTCAATAGTTACTGAATTTTTTCCCTCGATAACAATACCCTCAGAAGCATTAGAAATTAGTTTTGCATTACTAACTTTTATATTAGCAGTAGAATAAATAGCAGGAGAACCCTGACCATTTGTAGTATAGGTACCACCTTCTACTGTAACATTTCCTCCTCCTCTATCTGTTCTGATTGCTGCCGAAGATGTACCAGATGTATTAATAGTTAAATTGTACGCATTCATGTTTCCTCCACCAGTTGTCATTATACCACCTGAGTTATCTTTAAGAGTTGTAATACTTGAGTCACTAATTGTTATTGTTGTTCCATCACTTGATGAATTATTTGTAGTTGCAGATCCCCCATAACTAAATACTCCATTTGCACCTGTTGCATTTGTTTTAACTGATATATTTTTCAATGTTAAATTAGCTCCAGACTTAGCAATTATAGCTGAATTAGTCCCATAAAAACTTGTATTATCTCCACCGTCGGAATCACCTGTTTTAGTTACTGATATATTTGATAATGTTGCAGTAACACCACCATTTACTGAAATTGCATTTTCATCTTGCGATGTTGATTCAAAAGTTCCTTCGTTAATTGTAGTATCTTCGGTTATTTCTTTTTTTGAAGAATAATTAACTGAACTATTTTGATTATTATTTTTATCCGTTTTATTTGTTAATACATTTTTATTAATTAGTTTTGTATCTAAATAAGTTATACCAGATGATAAAATAATAATAGAAAGAGCTGATATAATGGCTTTATCTGTATTAATAAATGTTTCTTTAAAAGTTTTTTTATTAAATTTTGACATAATAAAATATATAATTACACTTGATATTATTAAACTTTCAATACCAAATATCAAATAATAAATCCAAGATATACTTACTTTACTATTCATATTATTCATTTCTTTAGGTTCCCCACCCATTTGATTATTGTTAGCATTACCTTCCAAATTATTTGAGTTTCCATCTGGCATAGCTGGTGGTTCTTCCATATTGTTTTTCATATCACCATTATTTTCAGTAGGTGGTTGTGGTCTTTGAGTATCAGAACTTTGATTATCATTAGAAGGTTTATCATCATTTGTTTTTTCTGGCATGTCTGGTGGCGTTTTCATATCACTACCTATTTGATTATTATTATGATTTTTAGCATAATTAATGGTAAAAACCATCGCTACAGACATTATTATAATTATAAATATACAAATTATATTTTTAAAACATCTCTTCATATTATCTATCTCCTTTTGTTCCATATGTATTTACAGTTTTATTGATACTAAATGATTCATAATTATTAACGCTTACTATGTTTCCCTTTGTATAAGTTCCACCTTTATATATTCCATTACTTAAAACTCCTGTATTAGAACCACCTGTATATAAAGTATAATTTCCATTTGTTAAATATTCTGTACTAATAATTATTGTTTTAAAATTTTTAGTGGATTTAAAACTAACAATAACTTCCTCATCTTTCATTAGTGTAACAATTGTATCTTTTGAAATAGTATTATCTAAAGTAAACGCTAGTGTGTTTTGTTTAGAGATATTGTTTGGAGTTTCTATCATATCACTACCAAGTGCGACCACAAATCCACCATTTATCGTATAGCCATCATCTGTATCAATACCAGAATCTCCTCCTACATCACTTCCCATTACAAATATTATTCCACCATTAATTATTGCATCTTTGTTTGAATCTATTCCATCTCCTGATGCATCTATGTAAAAAGTTCCATCATTAATTGTTATAGTAGCTCCATCTCCACCTGCATTAATACCATCATCTATAGAAGTTATTTTATATGTACCACTATTAAATGTAATACTTTTAGCTTCTGTTGCTATACCTTCTCCATCATTTTGATTACCATTTACAATAAGTGTACCATTTCCATTAAATATAAGCTCTGCATTTGAATAAATACATCCATCATACTCAGAATTTCCACCATCTGTTAAAACATTTGTTGTATTTTCATTTAGAGTTATAGTTATTTTATTTGCATTAAGTCCAATAATAGTTGCTGTATTTTCAGTTGTAATATTTACACCATTTAAAACAATTTGAACATTTTCGTTTTCTGCATCTACTATTATTGAATGTTTAAAACTTCCTGAAAAAGTATAAGTTCCACCTTTGGTTATAGTAACATCTGTACTTTGATTATTTAAATCAATAGTACTTTCTGCAACACTATTACTTTCATCTAAAGTAACCTTGTCCTTTGTTGTTTGTTGCTCTATTTTCTTATCATTTAATATAAAATTATTTGTAATTATTGTTATAGTACCTAACATATACCCAATAACAACTATATTACTAAGAATATAAATAATAATTTTATCTTTTATTTTATAGAATTTTTCGTTTTTTATACTCATTATTAAATAAACTATACATAATGAAAATATTGTACAAAATGTTCCTATTAACACTACATATAATGTTGTAAGTTTTATACTGTTTTTATTCATAGGAATAAATGACTGATTATTTTGATTTGACAATTGTAGTAAAGAATCAAAACTATTTTTTATATTATTCTTTGCATATATAATTGTAAGAACGATACCTACTACTGATAGTATAATACATAATACTAATATTATTTTTTTTATGTTTTTTCTCATTTTTTCTCCTTTCTAAAATAAATATATCAATAAATTATTAAATGAATATTAAAAAAAGTTCTATTTTTTAAATAAAACTTTAAATGTTGTTGTACCGTTTTGTGATGAAGCATTTATTTTACCATTATGCATTAATACGATGTTTTTAGCAATAGCTAGACCTAGACCATATCTATTTTCTTTTCTATTCCTTGATTTATCAACTCGGTAAAATCTTTCGAAAATTTTTTCTTCTTCACCTTTAGGTATCTCTTCACCATTGTTTTCAATTTTTAATTCTATAACGCCTTTTTCTTCTTTTAAAGAAACATTAATAGTACTTTTTTTATAGGAATGTTTTATAGCGTTATCAAGTAAAATTTCAATTAATTGTTTAATACTATTTTCATCCATATTCATTTTAATATTATCATCTATATTATACAGAATCTTTATATTATGTTCGAATGCTATTCCTTCGAATGTTAATACAGAAAGTTCAGTTATTTTAGATAAATTTAGAAATTCAAATTTAAATGTTTCTTTTTTTTCTGTCGAGGCAAGTTCTAAAAGATCTGTTATTAAAATATTCATTCTATTTGCTTCATTTTTAATATTTTTTAACCATTTAACTTCTTTTGGACTATCTTCCAGTGCTTCACTGCTTGCAATTATAACAGAAAGTGGAGTTTTTAATTCATGTGAAGCATCGGCTATAAATTGTTTTTGTTTATCAAAACTTTCTTTTACTGGTTTTGTTATTTTATTTGAAAGAATTTTTGAAATAAAAAATACAATAATTTCTAATAAAGTAAATATTAAAAGTGATATTCCAAGTGATGTAAATAATTTTGATTTAATAGTAGTAGTATCTAAAATAATAAGTGCATTATTTTTTAGATATGAATATGAATAGTTATCAAAATATAAACATCCTATATGTGTTTGCATATTTTTGTTTTCTAATATATTATTATCCAATATTTTTTTAGCCATCAAACTAATATCGCTTTCATTTAAACTATTATTTGAATGATTAATAATATCTTTTATATTGTCATTATTATCTAACAAAATTGTATATATTATTGAATCCATAAATTTAACATTATCCATTGGTTTCATTTCGTTGTCTTCATAGCTTGGAGGTTTTAAATTATTATTTTTTTTACTGTTATCAATAGCAATTCTCAAATTATTTTCTATTGAGCTTTTTTGTTCTAAATAGTTTTGTACGTTAAATACTGTTATAAAACTAAGAATACTTAAAGTAAGAATTAAAAATAAAGTAATAAAAACTTTGTTTTTTAATTTATTCATTTTCTACCTCCATTTTATAACCTAAGCCTCTAACAGCTTTTATATTTACTGTTGAACCTATTGCTTTTATTTTTCTCCTAATAAAAGATAAATAAACTTCTAAATTATTTGATTCACTTTCATTTTCTATTCCCCATATTTTGTCATATAATTGTTCTTTAGATAATACTAAATTTGAATTAATAAGAAAATATTCTAATAATTGAAATTCTTTACAAACTAACTCAACAGATTCGTTTGTTTTAACACAGGTAAGATTTAATGCAGAAGTATTTAATTCTAAATCGCCATATTTTAATATATTTTTTTTCTTTATATTGTTTTTTAATTGAATATTAACTCTAGCTACTAATTCATCCATATGAAAAGGTTTTGTAATATAATCATTTGCTCCATTTTCAAGACCATTCAATTTATCTTCAAGTGTTGATTTAGCCGTTAACATGATAATTTTTGTTTCTATTTCTTGTTTTCTAATTTCGTTTAAAATTTCAAAACCATTTTTACCTGGTAACATTACATCTAATATAATTAAATCATATATATTTGTAGTTGCATTATATAATCCTTCTTCTCCATCTGTACATACATCAACAAAATAATTTTCTTTTTTTAGTCTATTAAAAATAACATCAGCTAAATTAAATTCATCTTCAATAATTAATATACGCATAAAAATCACTCCAACTATAGTTTAAATTATATGTTTTTTTATTAAATGAATATTAAATATCAATATAAGTATAACAAAAATTCTAATATTACCCAAACATTATTTATAAAATAACATACAATAATCATGAATGAATAAAAGGAGGATTATATGTTAGAATGGTTTAGTAGTTTAAATTATGTAATTCAAGCATTAATTGCGACTATATTTACTTGGACAGTAACTGCATTAGGTGCGAGCATCGTTTTCTTATTTAAAAAAATAAATAAAAGTATTATGGATGCAATGTTGGGATTTGCAGCAGGAGTTATGATTGCAGCATCTTTCTGGTCATTACTTTCACCATCAATAGAAATGTCTAAAACACTTAATTTAAATCCTTGGTTAATTGCATCTATTGGTTTTATACTTGGGGGATTATTGTTATTTATAGGAGACAAAATATTTGATAGATTAGAAAAAAACAAAAATAAAAATGAAAAAAATAAAATGAAACGTTGTATGATGTTAATATTCTCTATAACTCTTCATAACATTCCTGAAGGTTTAGCAGTCGGTGTTGCATTTGGTTCAATTGCATATGGTTTAGTTGGTGCAACAGAAAGTGCAGCAATTATGTTAGCACTTGGAATAGGAATACAAAATTTTCCAGAAGGAACAGCTATTTCTATTCCTCTTAGAAGAGAGGGAATGTCTAGAAAAAAAGCATTTTTTTATGGACAATTAAGTGGAATTGTAGAACCAATATCTGGAGTAATTGGTGCATTAATAGTATTAAAAATTAGATTTTTACTTCCGTTTTTATTAGCTTTTGCAGCAGGTGCAATGATATATGTTGTTGTAGAAGAATTAATTCCAGAAAGTCAAACTAATAAAAAAAAGGAGCTTATGGCCCTTTTCACATTAATTGGTTTTATAGTCATGATGATTTTAGATGTAGCGCTAGGTTAATTCCTAGTTTTTTTCTTTAACTTTTTATTGTAGTAAATAATTATAAATATTATAAAAGCTATTAATAAAACTATAAAAGCTAATTTTGAATATGTATTAAATATATTAACTATATCGTGCCATCTTTCACCAAGTAAATTTCCTAAAAATACTAGTACAGTATTCCAAATTAATGAACCTAAAAAGGTATAAAGTAAAAATTTTGAAATACTCATTTCTGACATGCCTGCAGGTATAGAAATTAAGCTTCTTACTATTGGAATAAATCTGCAAAAAAACACAGTTTTATTTCCTTTATTATCAAACCATTTATCAGCTTTTTCTATATCTTCTTCTTTTAATCTAAGAATTTTCCCTATTTTACCAGATACTATTTTTTTTAATCTTTCTTTATTAAGTATTTTTCCAACATAATATAAAACAATTCCACCTACTAAAGATCCTAATGTCGCAAATAAAATAACAAGTGCTATATTAAGTTTTGAGTGAGCTGTCATAAAACCACCAAAAGCAAGTATTAATTCGCTTGGTATCGGTGGAAATATATTTTCAATAGCTATTAAAAGAAAAATACCAAAGTAACCAAACTCATTCATCATTGAAATTATTAATTGTTCCAAAATATCAACCTCACTATTTTAATTATATAATATATTTTTTTCTATTTTCTAGTAATTCTAATCTGTTTTTATAGTTTTGTATTATATCTTTTTTATATTCTAATTTAAAGTCTTTATTTTTTAATTTAATTAAATAATCTGTAAAATATGGATTTAATATAAGAAGTGGTCCTAACAATTGTGTGGCAAAAAAATTTCTATAATGAATTCCTTCATATTTAAAGTTAAGATTCATTCCAACACAACCATCATGTACTTCTATAAATGGATATTTATTATCTCCATACATCATGGTAAATTGACTTTTATTTCCAACAATTTTAAATTTTTCAAAATTACCAAGAAATAATGAATTATGTCTTTTAGTTTTATTTCTTTCAAAATAAACATCAAATAAACCTAAACATTTTTGTTTTTTATCATTTTCTATAATATAATTCCCAATTATTTCTGTCGCCATTCCTGTAAATAAAACAATTACATCTTTTTCTATACATTCAATTAAATTTTTTTTATATTTAGTTAGTTTTTCAACGATTATTTTTTGATATTCTTCAGACATAGAACCTAAATAAATCATATCAACTTTATTTTTAATAAAATATGGTTCTTTGTTAATTGAAGTATAAATAAATTTAGCTTTTGGCATACATTTTTCAAGATATGTAATGTTTGCATAATCACCAAATATATTTGTTAGTTCTGGATACAATATTTCTACAACCATTATTTTTTCTCCTTTAACCATTTTTCTCTTATTTTATCTCTTAATTTTCTTGGTCTTGTAATATTTTCAACGTCATATAAAATCATAATTCTATCAATTTCATCAAATGTAACATGTTCTAATGTTGAATCTTCATCTGGAACACAAATAATTTTTCTTTGATCAATTCCTGCCATCATCATTGCAATTTTATAGTCAAGTGCTAAATAACTTCCAACAATTATTTTTTTAATATTATCTTTTTTTAAATAACTAAAATCTGTTTCATAAATCCATGTAACTGTTTCTGATTTATCTTTTATGCAATATTCTTCAGTTAGTAACATTATTATTTCTATGTTTTCATCTATTTCATTTATATGTTCAAAAATTGTTGAAGCAGAAGAACCATTTTGACCTTTTGCTACTTGTAAATCAAATTTCATTCCATTTTCATTAATAAAATTTTCTCTTGAAATTGGAACTTTAATTTTTTCTGAAAGTTTTTGTATTTTATTATCATCATATCCCATAACTTTAAATAGTGTTATAACAGCTATTGTATTAAAAACATTAAATAAAGATGGTGAAGTTATTTTATATTGATTTATTTTTTTAGAGTGTACTACATCAAAGGTCATATTTTTGTAATCTATATTTTTACCTATATATTCAGCAGTTTTAGATTTAAATCCACAATTTGAACATTTTACTTTTCCTAGATGTCTATAATGTTGATATTCATATTCTATTTTTTCATAACATTTTGGGCATACTGGAAAATCAGTATTTTTTGGAATCGAAATAACATCATTTGTTTTATCTATTCCATAAAAATATGTTTTGTTTTTAATTTTCATCATACTACTAATTGGATCATCTGCATTTAATATAACTACAGTATCTGGAACCAAATTAAAAGCTGTTTCTAGTCTATCAAAAATAAAGCTTACGTAAGCATTTCTTTTAATAGAATCTCTAAATAAATTAGTTACTACCATATAATTTGGTTTAATATATGGTAATGTATAAGGTGCGGTCATTTCATCTATTTCAATAACTGCAACATCTTTTCTTGGTTTATTAAAAATAGTTACTGCATCTAATAAACATCTAGTATGTCCAGCTAAATTATTTGCACCCCAATCATTATATGAAACTTTTTTTCCATCTAATCTTAATATATCAGTAATAAGACTTGAAACCGTTGTTTTTCCATTTGTTCCAGTAACTCCTATAACAAGTTTTGGCTTGCTTATATATTTTATAAAATTATCACAAAATCTATAAGCTAAAAGTCCTGGTCTATCATTTTTTTCAATTCCTCTAATTTTATATATTAACATTAAAAATTTAGCTGCCCATAGGCCTAAAAAAAACTTAACTTTTTGCATACAATTCTCCTTTAATACTTAATTATAATAAATTTCTACGTACGATTTAGAAGCTTTTTTATCTATTTCAAAATCAAATTTTCTAAATTTGAAATCATTTTTTTTACTAATTATTAAATTTTTAATAAATTTTTGTGAAAAATTTGGATTTCTAATTAATAATGGACCTATAATATAAGTTCCATAAAAATTTTTATAATGAATCCCAATTTCTGAATTATTAAATATTGGATTGTTATTATTTTCAATTAATGTATCTCTATTTTGAAACCCTATTATATTATCTAATATTACATCTCCAACTAATCTAGCATTTGAATAAGAAATATTGAAATCAAATATATTTAAAGCTTCAGTATCACCTATTTTTTTTGAAAAAACATTAATACTATTTCCTGTTACAAGCATAAATTTATTATTTTCAATATATTCTTTTACTTGTTGTTTATATTTCTTTAAATCTTCTAATACAAATAAAGTAGATTTTTTTGTACCAGACCCCATATATATTAAATCATATTTTTCAAACTCAATTTTATCATTTAGTGATAATTTATCTATTATTACATTAATTTTTTGTTTTTTTAATTGATACTCTATTACCTTAAGGTTTCCTATTTCACCATACAAATTCATTAAATCATAATAAAGATGTGCGACTCTAATTGTCATATTTTTCCTCCATCAAATTATTAAATGGTATTACATAATCAAAATTAAGGATTGCAAATACATCTCCTTTTGATTTGTTTTTAATCATATTTTCCGCTTCTTCTAAATTTTTATATACTTTTATTTGTTTATTATCAAATCCAGCATACTTCATTCTTTGAGCAATACTATATGCATCTCTACCAACACATATAATTTTATCTGTTTTTTTATCATTTAATAATTCAAATTCTATATCATATAGCCAAGAAATATCATTAAATTTATATCTTCTACTTATTTCTTTCCAACCTACTACAATTGTTTTTTCTATCTTTTTATTTGATGTAAATAATATTGCTTCATTAAATGTTGTACTATTTTCATTTTTACTATTTAAAACATATACTTTTCTATTTTTATAAGAGTATGAAGTATTTAATTTTTTGTTTTGTTCATCAGAAATAAAAGTGGCTATATTTTTTTCATCTATATTTAAAAGTTTTAACACTGTATATGCAGCAAGTATGTTGTAAGCATAATAAAGTACATCAAATGATATATCAATTTTGTTATCGTTAACAATCATGTATTTTTTATCTAAGTCAAGTTTTTGAGCTAATATATCAATTTTTTCTCTTTTAAAATCACAAGTTGGGCAATAATAATCACCTAATGATTCAAAGTGATAATAATTATATTTTAATTTATTACTACATTTTGGACAATATGTAATATTTATATTATTAAATTTATTTTTAGAGTAAGAATATTTGTTTTGGTTTATACCGTAATATGATACTTTATATTTTTTATTTAAAGTAAATTGTTTTAAGTATGGATCATCACCATTTAATATTAAGTGCATATTTGAAGTTAGTGCTTCATTTATTTTTTCGAAAACTAAATCACAATCACCATGGCGTGGAGGTTGATCTCTAAATATATTGGTTATTACTACATATTGAGGTTTAATTATTTTAAATACGTCTTTTGTATATCTTTCGTCCACTTCTACAACTAATGCATCACTTTTTATTCTTCCATGAATATCTGAACTATCAATTAGAAGTGATAATATTCCTCTAAGTAAATTGCTGCCGTATTCATTATATGATACTGTATAACCACTTTTTTTTAAGACTTCCGCAATTATTTTAGTTGTAGAACCTTTTCCTGCACTCCCAGTTACTGCTATAACTGTTTTAGGCATTTTAAAATATCCTACATAGTTCTTATCTAATTTTAGTAATAACTTACCTGGAAAACTCGTTCCACGTCCTAATTTTCGTAATATAAGATTCACTATTTTACAAATTAGTAACTTAATTGTTTTCATATTTCACCTTTACTTTAAATCTTTTATTTTTCCAAGTGCTGCTTCATATTTAGGAAGAACACCTGTATTATTTACTCTATGTGGTGGCAATTCACATAAATCATGTCCAGGATATTCATTTCCCTCTATTATTACAGGTCCTTTATCAGTAATTGCTATATCCCAACCAACGTATCTGATTTCTGGTATAACTTTAGCTGCAATTTTTACAAGTTTAATCGCTTCTTTATATTTTGGAATTTTAAATCCGACTATTTTAGTTTTTGTCATAGGATGTTCATAGTAAATATTTTTTTTCTTGTCCATAGCTGGAAACTTAATTATACCTGTTTTTTCATCTATTGGAGCAGTCATTCCACCGCCGTTAAAATTATCTACAATGTTACCATTATTACCAATTCTTTGATAAGCTGCAATTATTTTTACTTCTTCATCATATCTATATACAGTAAGAATTCTTACTGTGTTTATTGCACAAGGATATAATTTATTCATTTCATCGCATTGGACAACAACTTCTTCTATTAATTTTAAATTTTTATTATATAAATAATCATATAAATTACCTTTAAAATCTTTTATAACAATTTTTTCCATTAGAGCGCCATGTGTACCACTAATTGGTTTACAAAAAATTACAGTTTTATTTTTTAAGAATTTTTTAAATTCGTTTTCGTTTTTTCCATTTAAAATAATATAATCTCTATTTAAATATTTTTTGAACTTTTCATTAAATTCATCTTTATTATAAAAAATATGATTAAATTCTTTTTTGTTATAATATTTAACAAATATATTATTTTTACCTCTTGTTAATATAGTTTTTCTTTCTTTAGAATTTAAATTCCACATTTCAAAAATATAATAATCAACATAACCTGCCTGGTATTTTAAACCACAAATAATTACATCAAAAAATAAATATATTCTTGATTTATGAGTTGATTTATGAATTTCATTTATTATATTAAACATTCTTTTAAAATCCATATTTTTAATTCTTAAAAGCAAATATTTTACTCTTCTCATATATTCCCATTCCTTACTAAAATACTATTTATATTATATCACGCTAAAGTTTATTTTTTCAATATAACAGGTTTTAATATATTAGTTTTTATATTATAAATTTAATAAAAAAAGAATATTTCTATTCTTTATTTTTAATAACATAATTAATCATTTCAATAAAATCATTTTTTGAAAGTGTAATTGTATCTTGAGTTCCAAATTTACGATAGCTTATGGTATCATTATCTCTTTCTTTATCACCAAGTATTAATGTAAATGGAATTTTTTTTGTTTGACTTTCTCTCATTTTATAAGAAAGTTTCTCTTCTCTAGAATCTAATTCTACTCTAAATCCATTTTGTTTTAAGAAGATTTCTATCCCTTTTGCATAATCTAAGTGATATTCATTATTTACAGGAATGATATTTATTTGAATTGGCGCAAGCCATGTAGGTAAATTTCCTTTTGTTTCTTCAAGTAGGAATGCAGTAAATCTATCAAATGTTCCTAAAATAGCTCTATGAAGAACAACAGGTCTTTGTTTTTCACCATGTTCATCTATATATGATAAATCAAATCTTTCAGGAAGTAAGAAATCCAATTGACAAGTTGATAAAGTTACATCATGACCAATTGCTGATTTAATTTGGACATCTAATTTTGGACCATAAAATGCAGCTTCGTCTTCTGCTTCATAAAAATCCAATTTTAAGTCAGTTAAAACTTTTCTGAGCATATTTTCTGCTTTATCCCACATTTCATCATTATCAAAATATTTTTCTTTTTCTTTTCCTCTAAGTGATAATCTAAATGTATAATTATCAAAGTGGAAATCTTTATAGACATCTAAAATCAAATTTACGACTTTAGCAAATTCTTCACCAACTTGATCAAGTCTAACAAATAGGTGTGCATCATTTTGACACATAGCACGAACTCTTTCAAGTCCACATACTGCTCCACTTGCTTCATATCTAAAATCATGTCCAAGTTCACCAATTCTAATTGGTAAATCACGATATGAATGAATTTCATTTTTATATATTAACATATGATGAGGGCAATTCATTGGTCTTAATACATATTCTTCATCATCCATATGCATTACTGGGAACATATCATCTTTATAATGATCCCAATGTCCTGAAGTTTTATATAAATCTACACTACCTAGAGATGGTGTATATACATGACTATATCCTAGAGAAACTTCTTTATCTACAATGTATCTTTCTAAGATTCTCCTAATAGTTGCACCATTAGGAAGCCACATAGGAAGTCCTTTACCTACTAAATCATTTGTCATAAATATTTTTAAATCTTTTCCTAGTTTACGATGATCTCTTTGTTTAGCATCTTCAAGCATTTCTAAATGTTTATTTAAATCTTCTTCTGTTTCAAAACAAACACCATATATTCTTTGAAGCATTTTATTATTAGAATCACCTTTCCAATATGCACCACTAACTTTAAGTAATTTAAAATATTTTAATTGTTTTACTGTATCAACATGTGGACCTCTACATAAATCAGTGAAATCTCCTTGTGTATAACAAGATATAACTGCCTCATTTTCATTCATTCTATTTATTAAATCTATTTTATATGGATCATTTTTAAACATTTCTAGAGCTTCTTTTTTAGAAAGTTCATGTCTAACTATTCTTTTACCATCTTTAGCTATTTTTTTCATTTCTTTTTCAATACGTGGTAAATCTTCTTCTTTTATTACTTCATCACCTAAATCTATATCGTAATAAAATCCTTCTTCTATAACAGGTCCTACCCAAAATAAAGCATTTGGATATAAATGTTTAATTGCTTGTGCAAGTAAATGAGCACAACTATGATTCATTACACTTAATTTTTCGTTTTCTTTTATATTTATCATACTATTTTTCCTCACTTGTGGATCCAAATCCACCCTTTCTTTCATTTTTTATTTCTTCTTCATTATCTACTGTTAAATACTTTGTAAATATTCCTTGACATATTGCTTCACCAGACTTTACAAAGTAATCTTTATTACCTTGGTTTTGAATTTTAATCCAGATATGTCCTTCATTAGATTCATTATTATAATAATCACCATCAAGTATTCCCACTTGATTACATAGTCTTACATTATACTTAAATCCTTGACTACTTCTAACGAATAGCATAAGAACTTCATCATTATTCATACTAGATTTTATACCTGTTGGAATTTTAATTATTTCGTTTGGTTTTAAAGTAAAATCATATAATGAGTAAAAATCATATCCAGCACTAAGTTTGGTGGCTCTTGAAGGCAATTTATATTTTTCATACAAATCTATATTATCTTCTATATCTTTTTTAAATTGATCAAAACTTATTTTTTCAAATTTTCTCATATTACCTCCTAAAAACACAAAAAAAGATGATGCCAAGGAGTGCTTCTATTTTATAGCATAGCACGGTACCATCCTTTATTTAACTCTTATTGATAACGATCTTTTACGACCGGACTTTCTTTCGAAGTCAGTTCATAGGTAGTAATTATTAATATATTTGTTATTTTGCACCAAACAATAACTCTCTTTAAAATATTAATTAATAATCATGTCCTAATCAAAACTTTTATAACTAAATTGTATCACAATATTAATATTTGTCAAATACTATTTTTTTGCACTTGATTTATAGTATTCTTTACAATAACCTTTTATATTATTCTTTTTATCGTTAAGATGTTTGACTAAATCTTCTAAATAATCTTCCCACATATAAATTAATCTGTCATCTATTTCATTAAATATAAAATCATGTTCTAATCTTTGTATAGTTAGTGATGCATAATTTCTTATAGGATTAGTTGCTTTACAATAAAATTCCATACCTAATCCTTGGTGTCCTTCATTTGTTGTTGAATAATATGATGATGAAAAATTTTCTTTTATCATTTTTAATATAGTAGAAATATTTTCTGTTTTTTCAGCACTTAATTTAATTTGATTAATTATTTGTTTATTATTAGTTGATTTATTAACAGAATATAAAAATGGTAATTGCATTTCATTAAATAATCTTGCTTCAAAGTAATTTGTTAAAACCATAAAATCTCTAATTATTTTTGAACTAATTGAAGAGATTTGACTTTGTTTTGAACTAATTAATTCAGAATTAATAGAACGTTTAATTTGTTTTATATCATAATATTCTGAATTAAATATATATGAATCATTTAATTTTTCATCAAATTCTAATACATTAAAAAAGTATTCTTTGTATACTGAATTTTTATTGTCATTTAGTATTTTATCTACTTGATCATAATTATAATTTTTATTAACATTTATTATGGCGTTATATATATTATAATTTATAAAATCCATATTGCTTGAAAACTCGAACCTATGGCATACTGCATATCTAGTTTGACCTTGAATAAGTGAAAAAGTTATATCTGCAAGCCTAGGCGGAAACATAGAAATATAATTTTTAGGAAGTATTATCGAATTTGTTCTATTGTAAGCTTCCCTATCAAAATTAGAGTTCATTTTTATATAAGCATCAACATCTGATATATATACTTCTAAAATATAACCATTGTCCGTTTTTTCAAATGAAAATGCATCATCTATTGATTTTGTGTTCTTACAATCAATACTTATAGTAAATTTATCTCTAACATCAATATATGATTTATTTGTATATGGAATTATATTGTCAGCATCGTGTAAAATTTGTTTGTTAAATTCTGAGGTAATTCCATATTTTTCTTTTAGATTACTTAAATCTAACTCCTTAATTGATTTCTTTTTAATAGATAAATTTGATAAGAAAGAACTAATTAACAATAAAGAATCTGATTTTAATTCTTCATCTATATCTAGGTTTTTAATTTCACATTTTTTATTCTTAATTTGTTCAATCATTTCATATTTATATTCTTTAGGTATATTTATTTTTTTTACTTTAAGTAAATATTCCAAAACATCTTTATAATATTTTGCTTTTATATAATCATCAGTAAGATGTATAATGTATTTTTTAAATACTTTTTTTACTATTAATATATTTTCTTCAAATGTTGATAAAGCAGGAATTTCATCAAATAAATTTTTTAGTATATCTAAGTTTTTTTCTTCAAAAATTATTACTTTTAAAATATTATAGATATCTAGTATTTCTAATTTTTCCTCATATCCTAATTTAACTAAAACCAATACACATTTTTTTAACACATTATCAAGTTTTCTTTTATCATTACTGACCATATAAGGCTTTTTTGATAATTTTTGTATTTGTTTGTTAAGTGAAATAATATTTTTATAGATGTTTTCTATAGAATATGCAATTTCCTCTTTATCTGATGTACTTACTTTTATTTCATCATATATATTATCAAATTGTTTACATATTTTATCATATAATCTAAAAAATAATTTAATATCTTTTTTCTCAATTATTTCATTTAACATTTGAATTTTAATTTTTAAATCAGAAACATTATTATTCACTATTTTAACATTCGTTATTGTTTTTACTACTTCTTCCATATAATCAATTCCTTAAGTTTTTACTTATAACCTGTATTGGGGTACTAAGTTGTTTTATTCTTTCAATTATCCTACGTGATTTTATTACCTCTACACCATCTTTACTAACTGAAAAATGTTGTTCTAATGAATCAATATCTAAATTAGATGTAAAAAAGGTTGGTAATTTTTCTTGCATTCTATATTGAATTAATGGGCAAAAGATTTCATCTCTTCCCCAACTACTAGTTGTACTTTCAGCACCAATATCATCAATTAATAATAATGGTACTTTTTTAATATATTCATATTTTTCATTAAAGTCTGTTGAAAAACTTGATTTTAAGTTTCTTAAAAACTCAGGCCAAAATACTATAGCACTTCTTACATTTTCTTTTGCAAGTTCATTAAAAAGTGCTGAAATTAAATATGTTTTACCACATCCAAAATTTCCATATAAATATAATCCTTTTTGTTTATTATCCTTTTTATATTCAACTAAAAATTTATGAATTGCTTCAATAGCCTCAAACCTATTTTTATCTTTTAATATAATTTTATCCATTGAAGCTTCTTTTATTTCTAATGGTTCTTCTAATATAAATATATTTTTTAAATATTTAGTAGATAAGTCTAAATTCTTTTTAAACTTGCACGGTTGATAGTTAAAGTTTATTTTTTGATCTACAACTTTTGGTAAATAACAATAACCCTTTATATCTTGTTTACATTCTAAGATGTTTTTACAATTTAAACAAGTTTCATAATTTTTACTACATTCTTGTAGTTGTGAAGTATATTTCATTAATATTTCATCACTTAGTTTTAACTTTTTAACGAGTTCCAAAAACATTTCACTTTTACAAGCTTCTTTATATTCTTTTTTTAGTGTATCTTTAAAATTATATCCCATTGTTTTTACTTTGTCATTTAACTCTAACATATTTCACCTACTTCATATTTTTTAATTTTTTTTCAAATTCTAATTGTTCTTCTTCTGATACGATACTTTCATCTATGTTTTTATCAAACCAATCTGGTTTACTTTCAACTTTTATTGTTTTTAATTTAGTACTACTCTTTCTTGATTTATATTCTTTTTCAGCCAACTGCATTGCCTCTTCTACTGTTTTTACCTTACTTCTAACCCATTGACTTGAAATAGATGTAACAAATGTTTTAACTAATTTGTTATTATTAATTCTAAGTACATAATCTATTAGTACGTTAACAACACCTGGATTTAGGTTTTGTTCTAACAATAAAAACTCTAATATTTTTAAATCAGAAAATGATGGTTTTGTAAAATTATTTTTTTCATATAAAAATTCATATGGGGATGTTGTTTCAAATTTATATATTATTTTTGATCTATCTGACGTATCTGTTAAGTTTTTTCTTAAGGTTGTTGGTTGTTCTTTATAAATCAAATTTGTAATTTTTCCTTTATTTTCAAATGAATAATATTTCCTACAATTTGTTTTTAAATTATCTATATCTATTTTCTTTTCTTCATTTACCGAACTTAATATAACATCGTATAAATCCTGTTCTGATAAATTATATACAAATGAAAGTTTAATTATTATATTTTTAAGTTCATTTGTAATTCTTCTTTTATCTAAAACTTCTGTTGGAATCATTTCTATTAAATAATCAATATTTATTTTTGATTTAATATTTATACTATTTTTAGATATTTTTTTTATTTCTTGATACTCATTATTTGAAATATTTGATACATTTTCAAACACATCAGTAAAAGAACAAGTAATATCTTCATATTCACTTTTTTTTATATTTGGTAATTTAAAATATTGTATTAATTTTTTATAGTTTGATTTTCCCACATTATTTAATAATGTGACATCTAAAATTGGATTATTAAAAAATTCATATGCACTTAATGGTGAATATAACTCGTATACATAATTATTTACATTTCCTTTTTTTAAATAAGTTTTAATTAAACCTACGCCTTCTAATTTTTCTCTTGCTTCTATTATATCTTCTAAACTTAATTTCATATTTGACATCAATTCATGATGAGTATATTGTTCTGATAATATTTCTGATTTATCTAAATAAGACCAAAAAGTAAAAAAAAGGCTTGAGGAAATAGAACTTATTATTGGCTGATATAGCATTGTAATTATTTTTCTATCTTGTTCTGTTAAAACTGTTTTGTTTATAACTACAAAAGTATCTGCAGGTAAAACAACATTTTTCATCTATATCACCACTTTTCACTAATATTATTTTAACATAAATTTTATTAAATACATAAAAAAATTGTTTTTTTACAAACAATTTTATAATTCAACATTATGATATACTTGATTAACATCTTCTACATCATCAAGCATAGCTAAAACTTTATTAAAAGTTTCTAAATCTTCACCTTGTAATGTTACTTTTTCTTTTGGTAATTTACTTATTTCATCTATTTCAAATTCTACGTTTTTAATTGATAAAATAGCATCTTTAATTTTAAATAAATCCTGTGGTTCACCATAAATAACAACCATATCATTTTGAGTTTCAATATCATCTATATCAATATCATTTTCTATTAATGCATTTAATGCATCTTCTTCATTTATTCCTTTAAATCCAACAATGCATAAATTATCATAGTTATATGAAACACTTCCAACGTTACCCATTTTAATATGGCATTTATTTACAACAGCTCTTAAATCACTTACACTTCTATTAAGATTATCAGTTAAACAATCTACAATAAGTGTTGAACCTGCTGGTCCAAACATTTCATAAGTAGCACTTGTATATGAATCATCTACTCCATTATTAACTTTATCTATTGCTCTTTTAATTATATCACTTGGAACTTGTTCTTTTTTTGCTCTATCAACAAGTCTTTTTAAACTTGCATTTGCTTCCATACTAGTTCCACCATTTTTAGCAGCTAAATATATTTCTTTAGCATACATAGAATATATCTTACCTCTTGCAGCACCTGTTTTTTGTATACTTGCTTTTCTTACCTCATAAGCTCTTCCCATAAATAACCTCTTTCTTGACTTTTTATATTTTACTTTATTTTATGCTTTTTTTCAATATTAATTTTGTGCTTTTTTTAAAACATCTTTTGCGGCTTCTTGTTCTGCCTCTTTTTTACTATGAGCACTTCCTCTACCATAGATAATATCATCTATTTTCACAACAACTTCAAATGTTTTATTGTGAGCAGGGCCTTCTTCTTTTACAACTACATATTCTAAACTTCTTTTATCTGTTTGAACGTATTCTTGTAGTATTGACTTATAATCGTTAAAAAAGTTAATTTCACCTGATTCTACAAGTGGTATTATATTTGAATATATAAATTTTTTTACTGTTTCTAATCCTTTATCAAGATATATTGCTCCCATAAAAGCTTCAAATATATCGGCAACTATCGCTTTTCTATTTCTTCCACCAGTTTCTTCTTCGCCTTTTCCAAGAAGCAAAAATTCATTTAAACCTAATCTGATTGAATACTCATACAAAGCATTTTCACAAACATAATGACTTCTAAGTTTAGTCATTTCACCCTCTTGATATTCTGTATTTTTATATAAATATTCACTCATAATAAGTTCTAAAACTGCATCTCCTAAATACTCAAGTCTTTCATAGCTTTCTTTATCATGTTCATTAGCATATGATGTATGTGTAAATGCTTTTTCATATAAAGATTCATGATTTGTTTCTATTCCAAATTTTTCTAAAACTTTCATATAATCACCTTTCCTTAATTATTATATCAAATATTTTAAATAAAAAAAATAGTAACATTATATTTACATTTATTAACTTTTTTTTAAAGTTTATTTTACAATTATTTTTTTTTTTAGTATAATTAATTTGGTGTTAATATGAAATATATATTAATTGGACTAATAAAAGTTTATCAAATGATTCCATTTAGTTCACACAGTGCTTGTAAATATTACCCAACTTGTTCAAATTATGCAATTGAAGCAATAAAAAAACATGGTTCATTTCATGGTACTATTCTAAGTATCAAAAGAATTTTAAAATGTAATCCTGTTTCCAACGGTGGAATTGATTTAGTACCAAACAACAAAATAAAAAGGAAGGTAAATAAATGAAAAAAGTTTTAGTTTTATGTTTAACATGTTTGTTATTTTTATGTGGTTGTTTAAAAAGGGATACAATGGAAGATATAACAATTTATACTTCATATTATCCACTTGAATATATAACAAATGCATTATATGGTAATAATAGTAAAGTATACAGTATTTATCCTGATGGAACAAATCCAAATGATACAACACTTACTGAAAAACAATTAAGTGATTATTCAAATGGTTCACTATTTATTTTTTCAGGATTAAGTAATGAAAAAAATTATTTATATGATATGTTAAAAAATAATAAAGATTTAAAAATAATTGATAGTACTCTTAGTATGCAAACAAATGAGGAATATGGAAATAGAATTGAAGAGTTATGGTTAGATCCAAATAATTTATTAATGATTGCTAGAAATATAAAAGATGGACTTGATGAATATATAAATAATTATTATTTAAAAAATGAAATTGAAAACAACTATTCTAATTTAAAAATAGAACTTTCTCAGATGTCTGCTAATTTACATTTAATTGCAGAAACTGCAGATAATCCTACATTAGTCGTATCATCTGATGTATTTAAGTTTCTAGAAAATTATGGATTTACCATTTATTCGTTAGAAAAAAACGATGAAAAAACAATAAAAATTGTTTCTAATTTAATGAAAAATAAAAAAATAAATTATATATTCTTACTTTCATCTGATGAAGAAACTGAAACGATAAAAAAATTAAATGAAACTTATGGAACAAAATTAGTTATATTTAATAGTTTAGCAACAATAAGCGTTGATGATAGAAACGATAAAAAAGATTATTTATCTATTATGAAGGAAAACATAAATTTAATTAAACAAGAAGTATTTGAATAATATAAAACATCATTACAAAACGTAATGATGTTTTTATTTATTTCATAACACTACTATACCAATAATAGTTTCCATTTTTATCTTTTAAATATGTATGAACATATTCTCTACCATATTTTTCTAATAAATATTCTTCTGTATTTGCAAATACTCTTAGATCGGTATTAAAACTTTTTTGATTATCACATTCTATAGTCATATCATCATCAACATAACATTTTGTTTCATCATCCATATCTACATATTTTAAGTATTTATCATAAATTTCTAATTTTTCATCTGTTTCTACATAATTTGTTATCATTGACAAATTATTATATGGATCTTCCATACCACCTAATTCAATGTAACAATTAAATACATTATCTTCTTTTTTACAACTTATTAAATTATATGTATAACTATCTTTAGTAAGTTTAACATCCCCATATTTAGCTTTTAGTTTGTTTATAGCATCATCATAACTAATTTCACCTATTTTACAAGGAGAATTATAATCAGTACAACCTGCTATTTCATATGTTTTTTTATTTAATTCTTCAGATATTATTAATTCGCTAAATAAAGTATTTTCATCAATATTTGAAAGTAATACCTCATCTTTTTTATGAAAAGGAGATATTGGCCATGTTTCAGATAAATAACCGTATAATTTTCTAACATCTTTGTATTCTAACTTTGCAGTTTGATTTTGAGTTTTAGATTCTCCAAAGAAAATTGAATATAAACCATAAAAAATACATAATCCTGCACAAATAAGAATTAAAGATTGAAACATATTTTTTATAAGTGATGATTTATCCATTTTATCTATATAGTTTTTTTCAATTTTATTTTCTTTAATATTTCTTATTTTAGATTGTTTTTTCATTCTTCTTCTTTCCTTTCTAATTTAACTAAAACTTCACGTGGTTTTGAACCATTATTTGGACCAATTATACCTCTTTCTTCTAGTAAATCAATACATCTGGCTGCTCTATTATATCCTAATCTAAATCGTCTTTGAAGAAGTGAAGCACTTGCCTTACCTTGAGTAACTACAAATTCAACAATTTCATTATATAATGGATCATCATAATCTTCCTTACTATCATCAACCATCGAAGTTGCTTTCATTTCTTCTTCATCCATTAATAATGTTTCATCATATCTTGCTTTTTGTTGAGATATTGTATAATCAACAACTTTCTTAATATCTTCATCTGAAATAAATGTTCCTTGAACTCTTATAGGCGTATTCTCACCCTGAGGTAGAAATAGCATATCACCTTTTCCAAGAAGTTTTTCTGCTCCAGTCATATCAAGTATAGTTCTTGAATCTATACTTGAAGAAACAGCAAATGAAATTCTTGAAGGAATATTTGCTTTAACAACACCAGTAATTACATCAGTAGACGGTCTTTGTGTAGCAACTATCAAATGTATTCCAGCAGCTCTGGCCATTTGTGTAATTCTCATTATTGAATCTTCTACTTCCTTCGCGGCAACTAACATTAAATCTGCAAGTTCGTCTATTATTACTACTATGTATGGCAATTTTTTTATTTTTTCTGAATCTGGTAAATTTTCATTTTTCTTTTCTAAGTAAAGATTGTATCCAGCAATATTTTTAGTGCCACTTGCTTCAAATAAATCATATCTTTTTTCCATTTCAGCCACTATTTTTTTAAGCGCTATATTAGCTTTTCTCGGGTCTGTTACAACTGGTATTAATAAATGTGGAACTCCATTATACATACTAAGTTCAACTTTTTTTGGATCTACTAAAACAAATTTAACCTCATCTGGTTTTGCTCTCATTAGAATTGAAACAATTATACTGTTTATGCATACTGATTTACCACTACCAGTTGAACCAGCTACTAATAAGTGAGGTGTTTTATTTATTTCACAATAAATTGGTTTACCCATTATATTTTTACCAAGTGTAACCATCAATTTACTTTCATCCATACTTTTTGGAATAGCATCTATTATTTCTCTTACTGTAACCATCGAAATTGATTTATTTGGAATTTCAATACCAACTGTTCTTTTGCCCGGAATAGGTGCTTGTATACGTACATCTTTTGCGGCAAGTGAAAGAGCAATTTCTCTATTTAAAGATAGAATTTTACTAACTTTTGTACCTGCTTTTATTTCCATTTCATATTGAGTAACAGCAGGTCCGACATTTACAGCAACTACATGTCCTTCAATATTAAAATCATGAAAAACATTTTTTAATATTTCAGCAGTTTCAGTAATTTCTTCTTTAGTAATAACTTTGCCTTTTTTTGAGGGTGGCGTTAATAAAGTATTTGGTGGGCATTTATATCCTTTATTTTCCACGTATTCTTCATTGCTGCTTGGTTCATTTATTTCTATAGTATTTTTAGTTTCTTCATGTACTTCTTGTTTTGGTTCTGGATCTGATTGATGGATTAATTCATCAACACTTGAAATAACAACTTTATTGTCATTTTCATAAGCTTCTGCTGCTTTAGCAATTTCTTTTTGTTCTTTATGTAATTTATCTTTTTTAATAATGTTTTTTACTTTATTTTTACTTGCAGTTACCATATCATAAATTGATAAACCTGTAAACATTATAAAACCACATACAATAAGCGCAATACAAACTACACTAGTACCACTTATTGTAAACATTTTTACAAATAGTGTTCCAAAAAGTGCACCTAACATTCCTCCACCTTGTAATTTTTCTACTGATTTTACATAACCCATTAAATTATTTATAGTTTCACTTAATATTTGACCAACTTCAATATTTAATTGTTTTATATAACTAATATGCATCAAAACAAGTAAAGCTATTATTATTATATAAAGACCAATAAGTTTTGATGTAAAAAAGACTGGTTTATCTCTTTTTACAATTATATATCCTCCTATTATAAATAACATAGCGAGTAATATATTATTAGCTGTACCTACAAAAAATGCAGCAAAACCACTAATAAATATTCCTACTGGGCCAAATTTACATATACCTATTATTCCTATTAAAATAAGTAAAATACCTATTACCTCAACTTGGTATCCACTTTTAGTTTTGTTATCTTTTTTTTGCTTTTTCTTTTTTGTCACTTGAAACACCCTCCAATTATCTATTACAATTATAACACAAAAAAAGCATAAAATAACTATTTATTTATTCCTAAATGTTTATATGCTTTATCTGTTACTATTCTTCCTCTATTTGTTCTTTTTAAAAGTCCTTTTTGTAGTAAAAATGGCTCATATACATCTTCTATAGTCGTTTGTTCTTCGCCTATTGACGAAGCAATTGCCTCTATTCCTACTGGGCCACCATTAAATTTTTCTATTATTGATTTAAGTAAATTATAATCTGTTTGATCTAGTCCTAAGCTATCAACTTTAAGTTTATCTAAAGCATACTTAGCTATAGATAAATTTATTTCTCCGTCACCTAACACAAGTGCATAATCTCTAACTCTTTTAAATAGTCTATTTGCAATTCTTGGAGTTCCTCTGCTTCTTTTAGCTAGTTCTAAAGCAGCATCATCAGTTATAGAACAATTAAGTACTCTACTTGTTCTTTTTACTATTTGTATTAATTCTTCATCAGTATAATAATTGAGTTTTGAAACTATTCCAAATCTATCACGAAGCGGACCTGTTAAGTCACCTGCTCTTGTGGTTGCTCCAACTAATGTAAATGGAGGTAAATCAATTTCTATGCTTCTACTAGATGAATCACTTCCTATTATTATATCTAATTTATAGTCTTCCATAGCAGAATATAATATTTCTTCTATAAATCTTGGAATTCTATGAATTTCATCAATAAATAAAACATCTCCTTCTTCAAGGGTTGATAAAACGGCTGCTAAATCACCACTTTTTTCTATTGCAGGACCACTAGTAGTTTTTATATTACTTCCTAGTTCATTTGCGATTATTAAAGCAAGGGTTGTCTTTCCAAGCCCTGGTGGTCCATACAATAATACATGATCTAGTGATTCGTTTCTTAATTTTGCTGCCTTTATAAATATATTTAAATTTTCTTTTACTTCGGTTTGGCCAATATATTCATCTATGCTATTTGGTCTTATATTAGAATCAATATCTTCATTTAGTTTTTCATTTGTAATTATTCTTTCATCCATGATATTTCTCCTTCTTATTTATAAAGTCATATATTTCTTTCCAATTATTTACTTTTTTAAAATTAGTGTATTTTTTATTATATGTTGTAGTCATCATTAATACATCTATTCCAGTTTTAGAAACATTTGTACAATGTTTTACACTATCATCTATGAATATATCTATATTATTTTTTAAAGTTACTTCTTCCTTTTTTAATGAATTAACATACAAATTATCATATTTAATATTGTTTTGCTCTAAATATTTTTTTGTTTGATCGTATGGTTCTTCCATATCAAATGTACTTCTAGCAGTTATGAAGTTAATTTCATGTCCTTCTTCTTTAAGTTTATTTATATACATCACAGCATCTTTTTTCACAGGTACATTAAATGTTAGTTTTGAAATATTTTTTTTACAAAAATCATAATATTCTTCTAATGAACAATTTAGTGCTTTAAAATATGAATTATTTTCAGTTATATTTTTATCTAAATTGAATTTTTTTTCATAATATGGTTTTACAAATTCCCATGTATTACATATTGTGTCATCTATATCAATACCTATCTTCATATATTCTCCTACTTAAGCAATAGTTTTAAAGCTTCCTTAATTTGATTTTCAATTGCTGTTTCTGTAATATTAGGAAGTATTTTATTTATATCTACTGTTTTATATCCTAACGCTTTAAGTGCTTCAATTAATTCATCGTTTGTTTTTATAACTTGTTCTTTACTTATCAATTTTCCTTTTAAATCAAGTATTATTTGACGAGCAACCTTATCACCAATTTTTGGGAATTTTTTTAAATAATTAATATTTTCTTGTTCAATTGCACTTATTATATTATTTACATCTCCCATTGCAAACATCGGAAGAGCCATTTTACATCCTAAGCCTTTTACTTCAATTAATTTTAAGAATAAATCTTTTTCTTCTTTTGTTTTAAATCCATATAAACTTATTTCATCTTCTCTAACATTTTCATATAAATAAATTTTATATTCTTGATTTAAATTAAATGAATATGGATTTGATGTATATATTAAATATCCAATTTCATTATTATCTATTGTTATATAATTACTTTCTATTTCTTCTACTTTTCCTATTATATATGAATACATTTTATAACACCTATCCTCATAATAATTTTAGCACATCATACATTTGTTCGTCAAGAACAAAATAAATTTTGATATAACTTACCTCACAGTAAATTTTTTCTACTTCATTGAAACGTTAATTTCACCATAAACCAATATCAAATGGTCGCCACCTACTTATTTTTGTTTACCTTAATTTTGTTTATATTATTTTCATATATTGTTTTATTCTTTTAAACATTATGTTTATACTTGCATTTAAATTTCTTTCTAATTAATTATGACATTTTGGATATTCATAGTTTCTTATTTTTAAGTCTTTTGTTTTTCCATTCTTTTATATTTTAATGCTCTTACGAGTTCATTTAACGGATTTAATGTTAGTTGTTTTGCTATTCTATGATTTTGATACATTTTGATAATTTGGAAGAATTTTTTGAATATATAAAAAAAGAAACTTTACTTAGTTTCTTTACATTCCTTTGGATCATAATCAAATACAAAATTTCCATTTAAATAAGTTGCTTTTATCTTGGTTGAATAATCAATTTCTTTTCCTGATTCATCTAGTATAGGTGATGATAAATATTCATCTTTTATAAGTGATTCTACAAAAATACAATATGTATTACTTTCCTTTTTTTCATATAATAATTTTTTATCATCGACATAAAGTTGGGCTGCATTCAAAATTATTTTTTTTTGAGCATCACTTATTTTGGATTTTGTACTATTAATTCTATTTGTAATTTGTGATATAGATATAATTGATATTAAGGCAAGTAAGACAATTACTCCAAGTATTTCTGCTAATGTAAATCCTTTATTTTTCATATCAAAACCTTCTTTACTATATAAATAATATCATAAATATTAAAATTAGTAAATAAAAAGGCATACCTGAAATGGTATGCCAAATATTATTTTAGATATCATAGTAAGGAGTGAAGATATCTTTAATAATATAACCGTACTTAGAGAATCGTATTTAAATTATTATTTCGTATCAATTTATATTTTATTATTCCGTATTAATTTTATTTTTTTACTTAACCTTGTTTATTATCACCTCCACTATTTACATTCTAACAGTGAATTGTGAAATTTATATGAATAAATAGTGAAATTTATTTTTTGTGGAAAAACGATTTAATAATATAAAATTCAAATATAATCATTATTATTACATATATCCATATTAATATGGTAGCTAAAATACCATTTGTATAACTATTAATCATTTCAATTAATGAGCCTGGAATATAATCACTTATAAATTTTCTAAGTTCTCCTCCGAATAAATTAGTATTTAAAAATGTAATTAATCTTAAAAATATATCTATCATACCTACTGAATATATAAATCCACTAAATGTTTTTTTTACGAAAAAAACTAATATTATTATTATAAATAAAACTATAACTGCAACCATTTTATTCTTCCTTTTCTAATGTATTTTTTTGTTCTAATAATTTATTATATGAATCATGATTTACTTGATTTAAAGAACTAAGTGAAATATTTATATTATAATTTCTATATCTTAATTCTTCTTGATTCATATATTTTGTTAAATCAATATTTATTGATTTATAATTGTTTGATTTTGTATTTATATTTATTTCTATATAATCAGATGACTCTATTTCCTTATTCATCATTTGATTAAATTCATTCATACCTACTTTATATACTGTTGTTTTAATTTCATCTTTTTCATTTTCATAAAGAGGTTCCTTATCTTTTATTAAATTATATATATTTTGAATATTTAATTTTGATAAATCAATTCCTAAAGGATTAACAGTTTCTTCTAATAATTCATCGTTTACTATATATGTATTATCAGAAATTAAGTATGTTTGGTTATCATATTCAAATACTGTTTGATTTGGAATATATGAACCTAGTATTTTATAATTATCTTCATCTGCTGTAATTTCATATGAAAAATTATAATTATCAATACTTTCTAATATTTGAGGAATTGTTTTTTTTGTAACAACTGGTGTATATCTAGCTGTTGAGCGTAATATCAATATTACAAAAAGAAAAAAGAAAAACCAAAGTCCTAAAATGAATAATCCTCTATATCTTTTATTTGACCAATATTCCTTTATTTTTTTTAAAAAGGTATTTTGTTTAATATTTTCTTTTATTTTACTTATTTTTTTCATATAACCTCTTAGCTTAAAATTCTACCTTCTAAAGCACCTTTATTTACAAGTCCACGCGCAAAATCAACTGCTTTCATTTTTCCTTTTCCATCTGGTTGTACTACTGTAAGAACTATTTCTCCATTACTTACTTTTACACCAATTCCATCTTTATACACTTTTGTAATTTGGCCATCTAGTAATTCAGGAAAAAAGTTCTCTGTTTCATAGCATTCCCAAACTTTAAGTATTTTTGAATCAAATATTGCATATGCTCCAGGCCAAGAATTTAAACCTCTTACTTTATTATATATTTCTCTTTTGGTTTTAGAAAAATCAATTTTCTCATCTTCTCTTTTAATTACAAATGCATATGTTGCATCATCCGAATTTTGTTTAATTCTATCATTTGTTCTATCTATAATTGAAGGTAATGTTTTTAATAAGAGTTTTTCTCCTAACTTACTTAATTTATCATGTAATATTGAAGCAGTATCATTTTTTTCTATTTCTATTTCTTCACTACTAATAATATCTCCTTCATCCATTTTTGCATTCATATACATAATAGTAATTCCTGTTTTTTTATATCCATTCATAATTGCTCTATGAATTGGAGCACCACCTCTTAATTTAGGAAGTAAAGAAGCATGAACATTGATACATCCTAACCTTGGTATATCAAGTAATTCTTGGGGTAAAATTTGACCATATGCACAAGTTATAATTAAATCAGGTTCCATTTCTTTTATAACTTCTATTTCATTTGCTATTTTAACAGGTTGTAAAACAAGTATTGTATTATCAATTCCAACCTGTTTTATAGGTGATATACTCAAATTCCCATCTCTACCAACTGGTTTGTCTGGTTGTGTTACTATTGCTCTTACTTTATAATTTTCTATTAAACCTTTTAAAATAGGAACAGCAAATTCAGGAGTTCCCATAAATATTATTTTTAATTCTTTGTTTATATTTATATCTTCTATATTCATATTTTCACCCTAAACATATTTTAGCACATTCATATATAAAAATAAAGAAAAAAAAGTAACTTCAATTAATTGATGAAGCTACTTTCTAACGGCGTGAATAATTTAATATTCACATTATTATATTGTACAAATTAATTTGTTTTATACATTTTTTTATATAAAATTATTAAAATTGGAATTAATAAAATAATTATTATGAAACTATATAAATAACTTAAATTTATTAAATAGTTATTTATTATTGGAACTATAATGTTTCCAATTATATGAAATATTATAGGGACTAATAAAGTTTTATTTTTAATATATAGATTTATACATATATATCCAACTATAAATGCATATATCATTTGTAATATTGAATCATGAAAGAATGCGAATATAAAAGTAGTAATTAAAATAGAAGATTTTATATTATTAAATGATTTTACTTTATTAAAAACAACGCCTCTAAACAATAATTCTTCAATTATTGGTCCAATTAACCCTGTTGAAATTATTATCTGTAATAAATACTTTGATTGAACTAAATTATTATTAATATTTAACATTTTATTAATATTTATTATAAATAAATTATATATTATTGAAATTATTAATGCATTTAAAATAACATATAGTATATTCTTATTTACTTTAAAATTAAAATTTGGTTGATATTTTTTATATACAAAAATTAATAATGGAATAAATATAAGCGCTACTATAAGTACTATCCATATTGTATTTTCATTAATATAATTTGTAAGTGAATTTTTATATTCATCTGTTTTACTATAAATACTAAACATTTCATTTATTTGATCTGGTGTTAATGTATTATTTTCTTTTACCAAATTATTATAAATATTATTATTAAATGAATAACTAAAAATCAAAATTATAAAAAATTGACCAATTCCTAATAGAATTGGCCAAGCTATAACTTTGATTATATTTTTTATATAATCAAAGGTCTTCATTATTTATCTTCCTTCATCATTTCTTTTATTGTTGTTCCTAGTGTTGCGATATTTTGAAGTTCTGATGGAACGATAATTTTAGTTGATTGACCATTTGCAACATTACTTAATGCCTCAAAACTTTTTAATGTCAATACTGCCTTATCTGCTCCAGCTTCTTTAAGTAATTTAATTCCTTCTGCTTCAGCTTGTTTTGTTTTTACAAGTGCTTCAGCTTCACCTTCTGCAATCTTAATTTGAGCTTCTTTTTTAGCTTCGGCTCTTAAAATTGCACTTTCTTTTTCACCTTCAGCAATTAGTATGCTAGATTTTTTCTCACCTTCTGCTTGAAGAATTTTTTCTCTTCTTTCACGTTCAGCACGCATTTGTTTTTCCATTGCTTCTTGTATATCTCTTGGTGGAATTATATTTTTAACTTCTACTCTGTTTACTTTTATTCCCCAAGGATCAGTTGCTTCATCTAATATAGAACGCATTTTTGAATTTATTATATCTCTTGATGTTAATGTTTGATCTAGTTCTAACTCACCTATTATATTACGTAATGTAGTTGCAGTTAAATTTTCTATTGCATTTATAGGATTTTCAACTCCATATGTATATAATTTTGGATCTGTTATTTGAAAATACACTACTGTATCTATTTGCATTGTTACATTATCTTTTGTAATAACTGGTTGTGGTGCGAAATCTTTTACTATTTCTTTTAAGCTAACTTTATTTGATATTCTATCAATAAAAGGTAATTTAAAATGTAATCCATTTTTCCATGTTTCATGATATGAACCAATTCTTTCAACTACATAACTTGCAGCTTGTGGTACTATTTTTACGCAAGGTATTATAATTACTACTACTAAAACTAAAATTACTAATAATATTTCCATCTTTATTTTCCTTCTTTCTTTACTTTTAATTTTACTCCGTTTATCTGAAGTACTTTTACTTTTTCATGAACATCTATTTTTTCATCTGAATAAGCTGTCCATTTTTTACCATCAACTTTAACTTCTCCATACTCACCATCTATTTTTTCCGTAACAATTCCTGTCATTCCTACTACTCTATCTAAATTGGTTTCTACATTTTTATTCTTAAACAATTTCATTAATGTTTTTCTAGTAGTCATAAGTAGAAGTGTACCAACTATAACAAATATAGCGAATTGAATTAAAACGGAATCCACAAATATTGATATTATAAGAGCTAATATACCACTTATAATATACCATATGGTAGTTAAATTAATAGTAAATGCTTCTATTATAGTTAATAAAACTATTATAGCTAACCAGTATAATATCATATTTACCACCTACTTACATTATACTATTAAATAATATTCATATCAAGAAATTTATTAACTAAAACTATACTAAGATTTTAAAAAAAATATCTAACAAATTAAGTTAGATATTTAAATTACTTTATGGTGTCCTGTTAGGGACTCGAACCCTAGACCCACTGATTAAGAGTCAGTTGCTCTACCAACTGAGCTAACAAGACATAAGTAGTAATTAACAATTACTACTATAGTATATCACATTTTTTATAAAAAACAATATCTATTTTTTTAACAGGATAAAAATATAGTTTAAATTTTAAACATGCATTTTTGTCAATAAATACAATACTTTATTAAAAAAAATATACTTAAAAACCGTTTTATAGTATACTTATATTATTAGAAATATAGGTGATTTAAAATGGCTAAGCCTCCAAAAAAATATAGTAATTTAAGTAAAGAAGAAATAAAATTTATTAAAAATAAATTAGGAATAACAAAAATTCAAGATATAGACACTGCTATTTTGAAAGAACTCAAAGAATCTTTAAAAGAATTAAAAGATTCTAGAAATAAAAATATGATTTCATTTAAAATGTGGGATGTTATAATTTGTGTAATTTTGGCATCTTTTTCTGACTGTAATGATTGGGAGGATATACATACTTTTGTTGTGGATAATTACGCTTGGCTTAAAAGTTTTCTACAAATGACTGGTGGAATACCTAAAGCAAGTTCGTACGAAAGAATTATAAGTTTAATTGATAATAATGAGTTAAATAAGATATTATTTGATTTTTTTAAATCTATTACTAGAAAATTAAACCCTGAAATTAAGCTTAGAAACTTTGATGGTTGTATTAACAATGGTAGTAGAAGAAATTCTACTATTTCAAACGATAGTAGCAAACCTTTAAATTGTTTAAATTGCTATGCAAATGAATATGGTTATTGTATTGAAACTGTGCCAATTGATGAAAAAACAAACGAAATACCTACTATTGAAACTTTAATAAACGGTATGGACTTAACTGGTGTAATTGCAACATGGGATGCTTTAAATACACAAACAAAAAAATGTTAGTGCTGCTATAAATGCTGGGGGGCGATTATATTATACCAATTAAGGAAAATCAAAAAAATTTTTATAATGATTTAAAACTATATTTCGACCAAGAAAAATGTGATGAAATAATTGCCGGAAATTCAAAATCAGTATACTATACCGAAAACGAAAAGAGTCATTCATCATACATAAAATATGAATATTTTCAAACATCAGATATTGATTGGTATTCTAATATTAATGATTGGGAAGGAATACATAGTATTGGCTTAGTAAGAAAAACAATTACCAAAAAAGTTAAAGTTAAAAATGAAAGAAAAAATGCTAAAAAGAATACAATTGAAAAGATAACTTCTACAGTAGAATATAGATATTATATTTCAAGCAAACAGGTAAATATAAAAGAATTTAGTATTGCAACTAGGCAGCACTGGGCAATTGAAAACAAAATACATTGGCATTTAGATTTTACATTTCGTCAAGATAATAATACTACTACAAACAAAAAAGCATTACTTAACTTAGAAATAATCCATAAATTTGTATTAGCAATATTAAGCAGAGCAAAACCTAAATATAAATTGAGTTTAAAAGGAATTAGAAAACATTTATCAAATAATTTTCAAGAATTTTTACCAGAACTTTTTTGTTATTTAATGTTAAACTAAAAAACGGTTTTTAAGGCCAAAAAAATCAGCAAATATTTGCTGATTAATTATTATCTATAAAATTTTCTATTAATTTAATCATATTTTTAGTATTACTCTTATATTTTTTTTGTTTAAAACTTTTTGATTTTTTTATAATTTTACCTAAATCTTCAAAATCATCTAAACTTAATATATATCCACTTTTAGTAAAATTTTCAATAATTTGTAATTGGTGATCATTGGTATGTTCACCATATTGTTTTAATCTTGCTGCGGCGATTACTTTCTTCTTATTTTTTAATCCTGTTAAAATTGAAGAAACGCCACCATGTGTAATTAATAAATCACATTCACTTATTAATTTTTCAAAATCATCTTTAGGAATTAAATCAAATATTTCCATATCATTACTCTTATAAGTCGTGCATCCTGCTTGAACTACTACTCTATCTTTTATATTTCCTTTATTAATTTGTTCTTGCACAGCATCAACCAACCTTGTAAATGGCTTATCCTGAGTACCTAGTGTTACTAATATCATTAAAAAATCCAACCTCCATAAACAGCATTAGGATATAACTCTAACATGCTTTCCCATTGTACAATAAATAAATCTGCAAATTTATATACAAATCTTCCTGTTACAGTTTTTGTATGTATATTAGCAAATGATTCAATAAAAATAATTTTTGAGCCAAATAATTTTCCTATGCAACACATAGGACCTGCAGTATGAGCTCCAGTTGTTACAATAAACTTTGGTCTAATTTTAATATATAGAAATAAAGATTTGAAACAATTATATAATAATTTAAAAGGATAAGTTAATTTATGATCTTTTGTTCCATAAACTAAATAATTAACTTTATTTGGATATTTAGCTTTTAATCCTACATTTGATTTTGTTTTTTCTGTTATAATATGAAAATTATATTTATTAAACATTTCTTTTAACTGTAACATTTCGTCTAAATGACCACCTGTAGAAGAAATAAATAATATTTTTGTGGGTGTCTTATCTTTTTTTGGTAATTCATGTTTAAAAATAGAAATAAAGCTTTTTAACAATGATTTAAATCTAATTTTATTTTCAAAACTAGATATATTTTCATAGCAAACACTAAATAATATTCCAATAATAATTAAATATAAAGGATATATTTGCGTATCATAGATTGTGTTTTCTGAAAGAATACTTACAACAATAAAACCAGCAGAGACAATTAAACCAATAGAGCCTAAATAATATATCTTATCTTTTTCCTTCCATCTTATTATTACTATAGCTATGAACTTATATACAATTATTGATATAAATATAACTAAACATATAGAACTTAAAATTCCGCATTCTGCAGATAACAATAACAATGACGAGTGTGGAACTATTTTACTTAACTTATACTCCGGATATTTTATTGCAAAATTATCATTATTAATGTAATCCAAATATGCACCAGCACCTATTCCAGTAAATGGATTATCAAATGCTATTCGTTTCGCCATTTTTGCAAAGGATTCTCTGTGTTGTAATGATGGATCTTCAAAGTCTGTTTCTTCTACTTCATAACTAGGTTCTTTATTTTCGTTACCAGTATTGTTATTAGTAATAAAATCATTGTTGAATTTCGGTAAAAAACTAACTATATTTGATACAAAAATTTTTCCGTCGTTGACTGTTTTTTTCAAAAATGCCGTTCCGCCAGGCATGTAACTAACAATTAATAACATAATAATAAAAACAATCAAAGTTATTAAACTAAATTTAATTTTTCTGAATAAAAACAACATCATTAGTAACAATATAATAAATACTAACATAGCACTTCTAGTAAAGCAAAATAAGAAACTCAAAAAGGTAGTTGCAATAAATATTATATACAATGCTATTGTTCTTTTATCTTTACTAACACACAATTTATATATTAAAAATGGAAATATTAAATTTAAATAAGTAGCATAATAACATGAATTAAAAAATGTTGATCTTATTCTTCCTTTCATACCATCATAATAACTATTACTCAACTTAAACAAATTAATATCAAAAACATAATCTATTATTCCATATATTACTGTCAACATACTACTAATTAAAAATGACTTAAATAATATTTTTTGTTCATCTTCGTTATAATTTATTCTACTTACTAAATAGAAAACAATGAAAAATGCAATAAATTTTATCACTGTATATAAACTGGAAATTAAATTATATGTTACAAAGAGTGAGGGAATCATACTAAGTATTAAAATCAAATAAACTATTATAGATAATTTCGAACTATTTTTATTAAATTTAATTTTACCTTTTTTATAATCATAAAATACAATACATGGAAATAGTAACATAAGCCCAACCCTTAATGGAATTTTATCTAGTATACTCAAGAATTTAGGTAAAAGTACAAATAAATAAATTAATATATTTAAATACCAAAAACTCAAACTATGCTCATAAAACTTTTTTTTCATATTACTTCCTCTTTCTGCTATATATTATTTCAGCAATTAAACTATTAAAAAATATTAAATATATTCCCTTAATACTCATATAAAAATATTTATTTTTCCTATAATGAGGGAAATTATTCTTAACATTTACTTTTGCCAAATTATATGCGTTCTTATAATCTTCCTTATTTTTTAGTGTTGCTGCCCTACTAATAAATGTAGCATACAAGTATCTTACATAACAATATTCTAATTCTAATTTAAATTTATTATATAAATTTAAATTTTTATAGTATTCTATTATACCGTTCCAATTTTCTATATAATCAAATATTCTTTTATCAAACATTCGAGATTCAGAATCAAAACGTTGGTAATAATAATACAAAGGTTTTTCAATATATCCCATAGAATTAATATTAGGTATTACTTTATACAAAAATTCAACATCTTCCGCAAAAACGCCCTCTTTAAAACATATATTCTTTAATATGTTTTTTTTATAAATTTTATCCCAAATTACAGGAAAAAAATTAACCATATACTTTTTTACTTCAAATTTTTCCATACAAAATTTATTTCCTATAATTTTTTTATTATAATCAGTGTAGAAAAAATTACATTGCACACAATCATAATTGTTCTTTTTTGCTAAATTATACATGTTTTTAAACATATTTTTGTCAACATAATCATCGCTATCTACAAATCCAATATATTCTCCGTTTGCGATTTTTAAACCAATATTTCTAGCTGCTGCAACACCTTTATTTGTCGAGTTAATAAGTATAATATTAGAATTTTCTTTTTTATACCTCTCAACAATATTCTGCGTTTTATCCTTGGATCCATCATTAACTACTATTATTTCAATATTTTTTAAAGTTTGATTAACTAATGATTTCAAACATTTATCTATGTATTTTTCAACATTATATACTGGAACTATTATACTTATTAATATTTTATTTTTCATTTTATCACCCCCATTAAGTTAAGCGATTCTTTTTATTATTTTTAACATAAGATAACACTTGTTGTAAGCTAAAAGGCATATTAATTTCAGTTTAAAAGATGATTTTTTATAATACCTGTTACTTCTCCAATTTGGAAACTTTTCTTCTATTTCATCATTTATCTTTCTTAGATATTTTCTTATTATTTTTTTATCAAAATCTAAAAATCTTAAAGTTGTTGTTCTAAGCAGATGCGTGATATACAAATATTCAATCTCTTCCGGATACGAATTATACAATAAATCGTAGTTATTATTTAGAACTTCAAAAATATCCAACAATTTTTCATTAAAATTAGTTTGCTTCATAATTGAATTTATTCTTTGATAATAATAATAATATCCTTTATTTATAAATCCAATTTTTTTAGTATATTGTACTAGTGATGGTGTCAAATTCAAATCTTCATATAAAATTCCTTCTTTAAAACTAACTTTCTCAAATATATTTTTTTTATATATTCTAATGCAAGCCATTGGTGGTGATATTATGTAATTTTTTACATCATCATCACTATATTTTAAATTAGATATTCTATATGATTGTTTGTCATTATAAACATTTATTGTGTCGCAAACAACTATATCATATTTATTATTTTTAGCATATAAATACATCTGTTCAAACATATTCTTATCCACAAAATCATCACTATCAACAAATGCTATGTATTCCCCCTTAGCGTGTTTTAATCCATAATTTCTTGCTGAGGACAATCCCCCATTTTCTTTTATATATGATCTTATAAAACTATATTTTTTTGTATATTTATCAATTATCTTTTGACTATTATCTTTTGTTCCATCATTTACCACTATTATTTCAATATTTTTTAAAGTCTGATTAACTAATGAATTTAAACACTTATCTATATATTTTTCTACATTATATACTGGGACTATTATACTTACTAATACTTTATTCTTCATTTTGCTTCACTCCATTTAAAAAAGAAACTATATCAAAATCATCTATTATTTTTTTACCAAATATATTTACTTTTGTTCCTAAAAATTCTAAATCATTGCCATTTTCACTACCTTCAATATAATAGCTGCAATTATATTTATTATATTTTTTAGGTGTAAAAATTATCTTATGTTGAAAATTAAGCTTTTCAAAATTTTCTATGTCATTTTTAGTATAGCCATCTTTACAAGTGAGAATTATACAAATATTATTAAAATTAATTCTTTTTGCTCTTTCATACCATTTTTTGCAAGCCTCATCAAATGAAGAATAATGCAGAAAATGTAATTCAATATCTTCCAATTTTCCAACTATATGATTTCTATTCTTGATTTCAACTATTTTTTTATTTAGATAAAAATCTAAATTTTTACAAAACTTTATAAAATCTTTAGGAACCATATATAAATTAATTGTTGGTGACATAAATTTCAGATTAAGATCATGATAAATTACCCCCCCTAAACAATCACTAGACAATATTGTAACATCTCTATTTTTTAAATTTTTAATTTTCTTTTTATTTCTAATTTTTCTGAAAAAATTAAATATAATATCATATATCTTTCTTTTTATTTTTCCTATCCATTTTCTCAAATAAATCAATCCATCCTTTTACAATATTTGTCGGTAAAAACTTCTTAGAAAAACTCTTACACTCTTCTGACATTTTTACTAGCTTTGTTTTATCATTCATTAAATAATTAAGTTTGCTTATATATAATTCAATATCATCATTTTCTATAATGTACCCAGATTCATTATCTGCTATCTCTTCATATACACTTTCTCCAAAATTAAAAGATATCGTTGGAACCCCACACATTGAAGCTTCTAAAATACTGAGCGAAAATCCCTCAAATATTGAAGTATTTAAATTTATTGAAGAAGTAAGTAAAATATCTTTAGGGTTATCAGTGCTACCCATATATTTTATTTTTGTATTCTTACTCATGATCTCTTTTGATTTTTCATCAAACTCCCCAGTACCATAAATTTCAAAACACCATTCAGGATTATTATTTAATACTTTGTCTACAATATCAATCATAATATTTATTCTTTTTTGCGTATTTTCAATACGTGTAATACATATCAGTTTATTATTTTCTTCAACATTAGCAATTTCATTAGTCTCAAATTTTACAGGATTATAGATATAAAAGTTATTTTTAAAGCCAAGCGAGTCAGCTTCTTCTGAAGTTGCTTTTGTTAACCAAAGTAATCCGTAAATCTTTTTACTATATTTCATCAAAGTATTATAATTTGTTTTAACTCTTTTTACATCTTTCATTGAAGAATGTTGTTCATTGATTGTTTTATAATAAAACTCCTTTGGAATAGCATCTAAAGCTTGATAATGAGACGTTATTATATAATCTGGATTTAAGTTTCTTATATATTCCTTTGTTTTTTTAAAATCTTGCATCAATTTTACATGTTCTTTTATATATTTTATAAGAGATTTTAATGATTTTATATCTTTTTTCCTAGAAATTTCCCATAAATCTTTTTTATTTATAGTATGAGTTTTCAATCTTGAATCATGTTCTAAAATAATATCTCCAGGATTATCTCGAATAGAAAGGATCTCGACACTGTACCCCTTTTTTATTAATTCTTCACCTATAGTTTTATTAACAAACCAAACACCCGCTTTTGATTTACCTTTAATTTGAACGAATAATACTTTTTTCATTATTTGCCTCTTTTCAAAATAAATTTATATCTATCTATGAATTTATCTTCTTTTATAAGTTTGAATAATAGATATATTAATGTTAAATTTACTATAAAATAGCTGCTGAATACTAAAAACCAAACAACTATATTAGAAATTACTATGTTTTTCAAAATAATCCAAGAAAATAAGACGTCTATGCATAAAATAATAATAAATTTAATATTATTAACATAAAAATTTACAACATTTTCTTTAAATATATATTTGTAAGCAATCATGTTTTTCATTATATATTCCGCTATAAATACTGATATAAATGTCGCTAATACAACACCACAAATACCCATCTTCCATACTAAAATTAAAGATAATACTAAATTAACAATAGTGTCAGTTATAGCACATTTTTTAGTTTCTTTGAACAAGCCAGCCGCACTAACATAAGTAGTAATAGGAATCTTTATTATAAAACCAAATAAATATATTGAAAAAACAGTTCCTATTAGGAAATTAGTTTGAATTTGTCCACCATACCACAAATCAATAAACAAATTTATTGCAAACAATAATGGAACACATATAATAATTGCTATAAAATACATCATAGAATTTAATTCATCAAAAATTTTTTTAGATTGTTTTACATCTACTGTCAAAGAATTACCAATTATAGCAAGCATAGAACCACTAATCTTATCTAAAATTTGTCTTAACATATTAATAATATAATTGTATGTAGAATAAATAGCCACGCTAGTTAGACCTAAAAGCTTAGAAATAATTAATATATCTATATTGTAACTTACTAATCCATTAATCTTATGAACCATTAAATGTTTAATTTGTTTAGAGAAACTAATATCAATATCTTTAGATTTTACATTATATTGAGGATATTGTTTTTTAAAAAACAAATATATAATTAAATTAGAAAGTAATTTTATTACACTATGCATAATTAATACACTTATGAAAGACCACCCTATTAACAATAATATAATTTCCAAAAGACTTTGTATTATTTGACCTATTTGAGTACATAAACTAACTATATATTTTTTTTCTTTTACTTCAAATAATATTGAAAATGGAACAAAAAAATATCCAACTACGTTACTAAGAGAAAATAATACAAAGCATAATACAATGTAAAAATAATTAAAAGAATAGTCCTTTATTAAAAATGGAACAAAAAATGCTACAACTGCTGCAATCGCAAAAATTAGTGCTCCTAATAATGAAAATATTTTATAGCTTCCTGCTAGGATTTGATTAATTTTTTTATTATCATTCTTTGAGTTTGGTTTATAAAGAGCATACAATACCGCGCTACCAAGTCCACCATCAACAATTGCTACATATACCATTATCTGACTAAATAATTGATACAAACCAAGCGTTTCATTTCCTAATACTTGAATGAATATTTTTAATTTAAAAATTCCTAGAAATGAAACAATAATCATTGGTATTACTTCCGAAATTAAATTTAAAAAAGTTTTTTTAGTTTTCATGAATTCTGCATTCTCCTTCTGTAAAACTAATATATGTTGGCATATGAGTTCTTCTTTCGTTTTTAGGGGGTAATTTCATATAATTTCCGTATAATTTGCTTAAATAATAATCATTATCATTCATTGCATAAAACATTTTATTTTCAAATTCTATTTTTTTTAAAGGAAAAACCTTTCTTTTTAATAAAATTTCATCTTCATATCCTGAAGAACCAGCCAACGAAATTATATAATCGGTATTTTTTTTATTATAAATACATGAAAAAAATTTATTAATTTTTTTTAATTGTCTTACTGAAAACAAAGAAAATACAACAACAAACAGTTTTCTTCGCATGGTTTTCAATTTATATATTTTATATTTTAAATAAATAGCATCACTAGTACTTCTTACTATTATAGCTTGCAGTTTTTCACAAAAAGAATGTGGTTTTGGAACATTATCATATGGAAATATATCCAAAAAAATACCTTTATGAGTATTAATATTCTCAATATTTTTTTCAGCAAAAGTAGTATTGTTTTTTTTAACTTTTATAAATGGAATAAAATAATCATTATCTGACTCATTACAATGCAAATAATAATCTTTACCAAGTGCACCATTTTTCAAACAAACATTTATAAATTTTTCATAATCCTCTCTTAACATTCCAACATCAATATCATCATCCCATGGAATAAACCCTTTATGACGTACCGCTCCCAAAAGAGTGCCACCAATCAAAAAATAATTTATATTATTTTTTTTACATATTTCATCTATTTTTTCCAATATTTTTAATTCTGTTAATTGTACTTTTCTTAACTTGCTATTAGTCATAAAATTTCCCCATCTCTATATACGATTTTAACATAAATATTCTTATTAATCAATTAAATAAAAATGTTTTCACAACTCGTTTACATAATTTAAAATAATTGAGAATACCTTTATTTTTTAATAATAATATATAAAAAAAGAGTACCAACTCTTTATTGCAGTAAGTGTGATAAGGAAACTGCCGTTCCTTCTAATTTTTTAAAAATTTAACTTTGTTAATTATTTTTACTGTACTCTTTTTTTATTTAGTCCTTATATTTGGACTATTTTTTATTTTTAATGTTTTAACGCTCTTTCTTTATATATAAAATAAAAGTTCAAAAATTTGAACTTTTATTCAAATGTTATAAATTTTTCGTTTTTTTTATATTTTTCTACCATATTGCATATTTCCTTAGAAATATTTTCATCAATATAAAAATTTTTCTTTTTATTATCACTAATTGCTCTAGTAAATGCCAGTAATTCAAATCTAATACCCTCACCATCCAATTGATAAAAGTACCTTTTGTTATTATCAAAGTTTTCTCTTCTAATCTCAAAATAATCTGTTAACCACCATGGAGCCGGAACATAAATATACCCTTCAGTACCAGTAACGATTAATTCACCTTCCGATTTTGCACCTTCTGCAACCTTTATAGAAGCTACAGCATTCTTATATTTAAAATCAATTTTTGTAAAAATATCTTCTTTATTTGTATTTAATACAGTAGTTATATCATAATTTTCATAATCAGTACCTAAAATTTGAAATATTGGTAACATCGCGTTAGGTCCCCAATCCAAGAATGAATCAGCATGACCTTTTTCTGCTAAATTTTTCATATTTGTACATGTCGTATCAACAGATAATACTTTGCCAATATTACCACTTTTTACTAATAAAAGCAATCTTGAATAGGCAGTTGAATATGCTGTTCTTATTGCATCCATTAATACCAAATTTTTATCTTTAGCAATTTTTAATAATTCCTCATATTGTTCTACATTTTCACATATAGGTGAATCGCAAAGTACATGCACATGATTTTCTAGTGCTAGTTTAATTTGATTGTAATGTTCCTCAACAGGAGTATTAATATAAACAGATTTAACATGTTTTAATAATTCTTCATAATCATTAGTGATGATTTTTAATTTTTTTATACTATCACTAAAATTATTAATATTATTAATATTATTAATATTATTAATGCATATCCCTTCAATAACAATCCCATTTACAAACTTATCTTCTGCATAAAATCGGTTCATAAAATCAGATATAGAAGCATGACAAACAAGGCCCATAGATATTTCATTATTTTCTGATCTTATTTTAGTTGAAGATATTCCTTCCGTTCTATCTAGATATATAACTTTACAATAATCATTCAAATAATCAAATTTTCCTTCCCAATCTGAACCTACTGTAAATATATCCACTCCATATCTTTTAATATCATCTATTTTTTGTCCCTCATATTCCTCGACAATAATTTGATCTGCAAGTCCAGTCGCTTTAACAGCAGCAATTCTTTCTGCTAAAGTTTGTTGAACATTTATTTTCCCACGATTTTGATCATAACTATCGGAAGTAATTCCAACTATTAAATAATCTCCTAGTTTTTTTGCTCTTTCTAATAGCCTCAAATGCCCATAATGCAGTAAATCATATGTTCCATACGTGATTACTTTAATCATAACTTTACTCCTTACTTGTCTAATTTTAACATAGCGTTAATAAATGTCATCATGGCTGTTTTCTCTCCAGTTGTCACACGTAAACATCTACCTAATTTACCTATTCCATTATAGGTTTTAATTAATATTTTCTCTTCCTCTTTCATTCTTTTTACCAAAACATCGGCATCTGTTTTTGGCTTTATAAACATAAAATTACCATTTAATGCACTAAATTCATAATCATTCTTATTTAAAAATTCTATTAAATATTCTCTTCCTTCTTTATGCTTGTTTATTAAAGTTTCAATCATATTCGGTTCTTCAATTAAAGCCTTAGCAAATTTCATAGAAAAAGCATTGACATTATGAGGGGTACAAAGTTTTTGAATCATTTTTATTCCTTCAGGCCATCCTACAACATAACCTAATCTACACCCTGCCAATGAAAAAAGTTTTGAAAAAGTTCTTGTTACAAAAATATGTTCATTTTCTAGGGCAAAATTTATAAATGTATTATCATAAAAATAAAAATATGCTTCGTCTATCAAAATTGTTATTTCATTTTCTTTTGCTTTATCAACTATTCTTTGCATTTCTTCATTTGTATAAGCATTTCCGACCGGATTATTTGGATTTACTATTATTAATAATTCTATATCCTTTGTCATTTTATCTAATATTCTTTCAATCGGTAATTTTAAATCATCTGTATATTCTACTGGAACAAAGGTTCTTCCATACATGTTTGAATAAACTTCAAACATGGCATAGGAAGGTGTTACTCCAAGTATTTTTCCCCCAACCGAAGTATAAGCTTCTATTATATTCCTAATTCCTTCAGAAGAACCATTCACAAGATTTAAATGTTCTATATCTGTATGTAAATATTTTGCTAATGTTTCAGTAAAATCCAAAGTTTCTGGGTATTGTGATATAAACTCAGGAGTTATATCTTTTAAAACATCAGCAATAAATTCTTCTGGTAAACCTGTTGGATTTTCATTCAAATCTAATCTTAAGAATCCTTCTCTTTTATTTTGGTCAAAAATTCTATCTAATTTTTCAATATTTTTATTTAAATAATACATTATACATTCCTACTTTCTTGTTCATTTAATAATTTTTCAACAATATTTTTTTGAAAATCAATTTCTTTTTTTCCGTATCTTTGATCTGTGCATATTAATGCTAAACGATTAGCTAATCTATATTCCAAACTATTTTTTGAATATTTTTCAAGCATATATTCCCAATACCTAGCTTGATATATATGCTCTTCGTGAAACTTTGATATTATATCAATATCATCAATCAGTAATGGGTAACCCATCGGTACACAATCAGGATCTGCAAGATTTTCTATATCAATAAGATTGATTTTATCAAATATTTTTTTTGAATAATTAAAATTTTTTTGTCTTATCTTTATTATTTTTTCATAATCAAAAGAATCTAGTAACGAATATGTTAATTTTGACATTAACATAATTTCAGAATTATCTATTCTAAAATCATTCTCTTTTTTATTTTTATATCCATTATTATTACATCCATATTCGTATCTCATAAGCAAAAATTGACAAGTATTTGAAGATACATCTTGTGGGTAAGAATATTTGTTAACATTTTTCCCAATAACATATGCCCCATCTGGTGTTGCAACAAATTTTCTTGGTGAATAACAGTTTAAACAATTTTCTCTTGGATGATAAAATAAGGCTTGGGCATTATCGATAATAATATTGTTAAATTTTTGAATCAAGGGATCAAAATGTTTGTCACCAAAAATTCCAAAATAATTTGTTAATACTATAGCAGTATTTTTTTCATTAGAATTTAATAATGGATTAAACTCTAAATCAATATCATATTCTAATACTTCAATTCCATTTTTTGTAAGAAAATTCTTAACAACATCACATTGATATTTAGCAAGCCAAACCTTTTTTACATTGTAACATTTAATAGCATGAAGAATTGCTGCTCTACAACTATTCAATCTTATTTTATCATTATCTTTAATATCTTTAAACATTTCTTTTCCTTTTTCTAAGGGATATTCAATATAACTTCCAATGTCAATATTATTCATTATTACACCTATCTTCATACTCCACTTTTATACAATCAATTGCTTTGTTGCAGGCATTTAACGCAGTAACAGCATCATCACCCTTAGTTATAACATATCCAACTCTACCAGAATTGTCTATTACGTCATCATACTTTTTACCAACAACACCATTAAAGTGAACTTTAAATACATTCTCTATTTTCTCTGCATCATTTATTCCTGATACGTTTTTTAATATTCCATTTTTAGATTGAATAAATCTAATGCAGCTCGCTTTTTCTTTTTTATCAGGTATATTTATTTCAACCCCTAAAGCAATATCAATAGCTATTTGTGAAAAATCTACTCCTGTAGAAAGAAATATTAATTGTTCTCCTATTGCATCCCCACCAGCTCTAGCACCAATTTCTACCATTTTAGGGCCTTCATCAGTAACTTTTATTTCTGCATGCCCTAAACTGTTAATCAATCCAACAGATTTTGCAGCACAACATGCAACTTCTGATATTTTTTCTTTTATATCTAATGATAAAGTTGATGGTTGAAGGTGCCCTGTTTCAGCAAAATGAGGTGCTCCAGTTGTTGTTTTATCTGTTATTTGAATAACATGCGGAATACCATCTTTTACTACAAGTTCAACACTTACTTCCGGACCAGTCATATATTCTTCAATAAGCAAATTACCTGTATCACTTATCTTTGAACTTTCTGCAATAGCATTTATTAATTCATTTTTATTATTAACCAAATATATACCTCTAGAACCTGCCATATCTATAGGTTTTACAATAACAGGAAATTTAAAAGTTTTATTTAAATCATAATTTATAAAATCCTTCGAAATATATTCAAATTTTGGATGTGGGACATTATTTTCTTTAAAACTTTTTATCATCTCATATTTGTTGGTTGCTTTTAAAGCAGAATCTATACTAATTCCTGGTAAATTTAATTCCTTAGCAATATATGCATATGTAGGAATTGCTAAGTCAACCATACCAACAGTCACACCATCTGGCATAATTTCTTTAGCTATTTTTAATATTTCTTCTTTATTTTTTACACTTAACTGGTAACTATAGTCAGCGTATTTTAATGCTGGAGCATCAGAATTGATATCAACAATATATGTAATGATTCCTAATTCCTTTGCCTTTAAAACTAAAGGTATTTGAAATTCTGACCCCCCTAAAATTAATAATTTTTTGTTATTATACATCTACAAATCAACTCTTTCTTTAATCATTATCTACTTTATAAATTTTTTCAAGATGAATTTCTCTTTCATTAATTGGTGGTAAAATCATATAATCACCATATAATAATCTCAAATGTTTATCATAACACTTAAGTGTTTTATATTTTTTATCTTCAAATTCAACCTCTACTAGATCATTTAAGTCCGATATCTTCTCTCCTTCAAAGAAATCAGAAATATTTATTATGTTCTGAGCATATTTATAATTCTTTGCTTCGTATTTGCTCGCTATTTTATTAACTTTTTTTGTTAAATAATTTATTGATACGAAGCTTAATAATAATTTTATCAAACATTTAATAATAAAAACTATTTTATTTCTTGAAAACGATTTTATTTGTTTTATTTTTAGTCTTTTAATATCAATTAATTTTTTTATAAATTTTATATTTTTATAGTTTTTATAATTTTCTTTTACCGAAGGTGATAATTTATCATATGGAAAAACATCAATCCAAAGATACTCATCATCTATGTTAAACCCTTTTTCTTGAACTTTATAATCCAAATTATAAAGTTTACAAAATGTAAACGTTGTATTTTTTAACTCTGGTGCAGTGATTAATAAATGATCATTAATCATAAAATTTTTGGTTTTTTTTACAGCATTTAAAAATTTATTATATTCTTTTCTTATCATAGAAATATCCAAATCATCATCCCACGGGATAAATCCTTTATGTCTAGTTGCTCCAATTAATGTTCCATAATCCAAAAAATATTTTATATTATTTTTATCTAAAAAAGAAGTAAACTCATTAAGCATATTTTTTTGAATATCATGTATATTATTTATATTCAACATATCTATCACCATTTTTCTTTTTATTTTTCTAACTCTTTATTGATTATACCATATTAACACCTACATTTTCTACAATTTAACAAAAAATAGCAGGATAAAAATATAGTTTAAATTTTAAACATGCATTTTTATCAATAAATACAATACTTTATTAAAAAAATATACTTAAAAACAGTTTTATAGTATACTTATATTATTAGAAATATAGGTGATAAAAAAGCCTGCCAAGTCTTTAACTAAAAGTCTTTGACAAGCTAAAAAAATTAATTTATATTTTTATCCTGTTTTAAACCTTTCAATCCTTTTAAACCTTTGCAACCATTGTAATTGCTTAATATATTTGATTCAAATGAAAATACTTTTTTAGAAGTTGCTTTATAATCTTTAATAGCTAAAGTTATTGCTTCATCTAAAAGTTTTGAATATTTCTTACCAATTGGTTCCCATAGATAAAATGCTAAAGAACCAGGAATTGTATTAGGTTCGTTTACATAAACTTTTTTATCTGTTTTATCAATCATAAAGTCTATTCTACATATACCACTTAAATTTAATACTCTAAATACTTCTTTTGAATAATTTTCTATATCTGTTTGTTGTTTTTTAGTTATTCGTGCAGGAATGATTCTTTTCGCACTAGCCATTCCTTTTGATCCCATACATTTTCCTTTTACTTTAGAAGAACCAATATATTTATCTGCATATGTTAAAAATTCTTTTGTACTCATTACTTCTTCTATAGCACTTGTTGTTTGATGTTCATAATTTCCAAATACTGAGCAATTAACTTCAATCATATCTGTAACTACTTTTTCTACAACTATTTTATGATCATATTTAATAGCTTCTGTTATAGCTTCATCAATTTTTTTAGAATCATCTACAAAAGTAATACCTACGCTACTACCTAAACTTGCTGGTTTAACAATAACAGGATATTTAAGTTTTTTAATTTCTGAAAGTATTTTTTCTGAATTTGCTTCATACTCTGTATCATAAAACCAAGTATAAGGTACAATTGGTAATCCAGTAGATTCAAATACTTGTTTCATTACAACTTTATCTTGGCCAAGTGCTGAACCAAGTACTTTACTTCCAACATATGGAATTCCAACTGTATCTAAGAATCCTTGTAAAGTACCATCTTCTGCATTGTTTCCATGTACTATTGGAAATGCAATATCTATTTGTTCTACTTCTTTATTAAATAAACCATTTGTTTTAATTAAATAAAACTCGTTATTTTTTTTACATAAAGTTACTTGAGTAGCATATCTTTTTAATAAATCTAAATCTTTATAAATTTCTATATCTTTAAGAAGTGCACCTGTATACCAAATTCTATCCTTTGATATATAAATCGGTACTACATCATATTTTTCTTCATCTATATTATTCATTGCTTGTACTGCAGAAATTATACTTACTTCATGCTCAACTGTACACCCACCAAAAATTACACCAACTTTAATTTTCATATTATTACTTCCCTTCATTAAATATATCTGGTAAATCATTTTCTAAAAGTACAAATGTTTTTTCATCACTTAGTTTTTGCATAAGTGGAAAAGCTTTTTTTACATCGTTTAATATATGTATTTTTTTCTTATCATATTTTTTTTCTATTAAACCATCATATATAGGTTTGGTTTGTTCTTCTCCAACTAATATAACTTCATCACATACCTTACTTATATATTCGCCAAATTTTTTATTTATATTATATTGTTCTGTTCCAAGTTCTATCATACCTGGGGTAACAATTATTTTTTTGCCTTTCATTAAATTTAAAACTTCTAAAGCCATTTTAGAACCAACTGGATTTGAATTATATGCATCATCTATTATATTAATATTTCCAAATTTTTTAAATTCTAATCTATGTTCTACTGGTTTTACTTTTTTTACTGCTCTAATTAAATCATCTATGTCAATACCTAATTCGTACCCTAGAAGTACTCCAGCTAAAATATTATAAATGTTTGCAGTTCCAAGTAATTTTGTTTCAAATTTATATACTTTTTTTTCATTTTTAAAATGTGCATCAAAAGTCATACCTTTATCTGTTATTTCTATGTTATCAGCATATAAATCAACTTTTTTATTATTAATACCAATCCATAAAATTTTACATTTGTTTTTAATTTTATAGTTTAATTGATATTCATCATCTCCATTTAATATACCAATACCATCTTTAGATAATGATTCTATAAGTTCAAATTTTCCCCTACAAATGTTTTCTCTACTTCCGAAAGTTTCTAAGTGAGCTGTTCCAATTGTAGTTATAATTCCATATTTAGGTTTTACAAAATCGCAAAGTTCTTTTATTTCACCTACTTTAAATGCGCCCATCTCAACAATAAATGTATCTGTAAATTTATCCAAATATTCATTTATCGTTCGCATAATACCATATGTTGTATTAAAATTTTTAGGTGTTGGTAAAGCATTGTACTTTATATTTAAAATATCAGATAATATATTTTTACTACTTGTTTTTCCATAACTTCCTGTTATTCCAATAATATTCATATTATTCATTGAATTTAATTTTTTTGTTGCCTTATTTTTATAATAATAGAAAACACATTTTTCAATTGGTTTATTTATTATATTAGCTAAATATACAACATAGTAATTTGAATAAGCTAAAATACCATATATAATATAATATATATTTAAATAACATTCATTATAATTTAAATAAATAAAGATTAAAGGTATTAAATATATAATATAAATTGTTACTAATAATCTTTTTACTCTACTTGTATATTTAAGTGGGAGTTTTACCTGCTCTTTTTTTCTTGTTAATATAAATATACAAACTAAATAAAATATTGAAAAAAGAATATATTGTAAATTTGAACTTACAAAAAATCCTAGTAATATAACTATTAAGAATAACATATCAAAATTAATAAATACCTTTTCTAAATTGTTATTTATCCATTTTATATATCTATTTCCATCATTATACCAATTTTGTTGTAATGAATGTAATGCCTTAGATGTTTTAACAAACACATATAGTAATAAAGTTATTAAACTGAGTATAAAGCAATGCATACTAACCTCCTATAAATGAATTTATTATATTTATTGTTTGACCAAGTCTTTCTAAATATGCATAGTGTGTGCATCCTTCATATTCTACAAGACCACAATCTTTAATTAATTTTTCTAATTTTCTTGCCAGTTCTATAGAAACTGCTTCATCATTAGTTCCCCATACTAATAATGTTGGAACTAAAATTTTATCTAAACAATCAGTTATATCTAAATTAACTGTTTCAACTAATATTTTTCTCATCATTTCAGATGCATTTCTATAATCTGTTGAACCAATGTGTTTTTTTGCAAATTTTTCTAATTTATTAACTAAAGGAACTTTCTTCATTTTTTTTAAAATTTTTGTTTTCAAAGACGGATTTTGAACTTCTTTAGTATATGGACTTCCAAATAAGATTATTTTTTCTGTTTCATACATACTTGAATATAATAAAGTAATTTTACCACCAAATGAATGACCTATCATTATTGGCTTTTCTATTTTTAAGCCTTTTAATAATTCATGAATGCATTCTACATAATCATTTACTTTCCATACATAAGTTGGTTCTTCACTTTCACCAAACCCTGGTAAATCAACTATTATAATATTAAATTTATCACTTATTGCATCACCTATTGGCCTCATCATTTCTATATTTTGTCCCCAGCCATGTAAAAGTACTACGGTTTTTGCATCTTTTTTTCCATAATTTATATAATTAACATCAACATTCATTATCTTTTTTATCATGAGTTTCACCATTATTAATTATACACTATTTAATATTTTATTAAAAGAAAAAACACATAATTTATGTGTTTTTACATATTTTTACTTATGATTCATACTTATTACACTCTAAATCAAGTGCTTCTACTAATTTATCAACTTCTTCAAAGTTTTTCAATCTAACTCCACTAGCTAGTTTATGACCTCCACCGCCAAACTTAGCAGCTACATCATTAATTATAGGTCCTCTAGATCTTATTGATCCTCTTATGAAATCATTATTTTTATCTTCAGTAAATACTGCCCAACTTACAAAATCCTCTATATAATTAAAGTTATTAACCATATTACCAGCTGTTGCTGCATCTACATCAAATTTTTTTAATACATCGTCTGTTAATTTAATATATCCAAATTTATTTTTTGTAACTATCATGTTATTAATTATATAGCTTTGAAATTTCAATTCTTTTAAACTTCTTAAATATAAATTATCATATAATGAAGTAAAATTAATATCTGTTTCTTTTATTAATTTTGAAACTAAATCAAAAGTGTTAGGTGTAGTATATGAAAATAAAAATCTATTTGTATCTGCAACTATTCCTATATATAACTTTTCAGCAGCTTCTTTTGTAATTTTTAATTTCATTGAAAATGCGAAATCTATTATTATTTGACTAGCGCTACTTGCTTTATCATTTATACATTCTATGTCACAATATTTTTCAACAAATGGATGATGATCAATTTTTATAGTTTTTGAAAATCTAGTAGTATCTACCCCATCAACCCTTTTTTTATCTGGTGTATCTGTCACTATCAATAGTGAATTTTCATACATTTCATCAGTTAATTTATCTAAAGTACCTAGATATTTAAATCTAGATGCAGGCATTCCTACTACATAAACTTTTTTTAAAGGAAAATTGTTTACTATTATATCTTTAAGTGCGATTTGACTTGCAAGTGCATCAGGATCAGCACCTACATGTCTTGCAATAACAATTGTATTATATTTTTTTATTTGTTTTAGTATTTCTTTATATGATTTTTTATACATTTCTTCCTCTATTTTAAGAAATCATAAGTATCACGTGCTATCATAACTTCTTCATCAGTTGCTATTACGTAGCATGGAACACTTGAATCATCACTACTTATTTTTGTTTCTTTTTCTATTGAATTATTTCTTTTTTCATCTACTTTTATACCCAAAATATTTAATCCATTTATTACATCTCTTCTCATTTTTGAAGAGTTTTCTGCAATACCTGCTGTAAATATAATTGCATCGCATCCATTTAATTCAACATAATATTTAGCAATATAATCAATTATTCTTTTTATAAACATTTTGTATGCAAGTTTGCATCTTTCATTTCCTGCATCTATTCCTGCATTTATATCTCTAAAATCACTGCTTACACCACTTATTCCAAGTAAACCACTTTTTTTATTTAAAATATTATCTATTTCTTTTGTACTTAAATTTGTTTTTTCCATGATATATGGAATTATTGTAGCATCTATATCGCCACATCTACTACCCATTATAAGTCCTGCATTTGGTGTTAATCCCATTGACGTATTTACACATTTGGAATTCTTTACTGCACTTATACTAGCACCATTTCCAATATGGCAAGTTATTAATTTAGTATCATTTCTTCCAAGTATTTCATTTGCTTTTAAAGTAATATATTTATGACTTGTTCCATGTGCTCCATATCTTCTTATTTTATATTCACTATTCCATTCATAAGGTAATGCATATAAATAATTTTCTTCACTAATTGTTTGATGAAATGCAGTATCGAAAACTACTGTTAATAAAGCATTGGGAATTACTTCTTGTTCTGCTCTTATACCAACAATAGCAGCTGGGTTATGAAGTGGCGCTAAAGCACTTAACTCATCTATTTTAGAAATAACTTCTTCGTCAACTTTTTCAGTTTTATCAAAATAGCTTCCACCTTGAACGACTCTATTTCCAATACCTTTAATTTCCTCTAATGATTTAACAATATTGTTTTCTAATAATTCTTTAACTAAGTATTCAAAAGCTACTTTATGATCTTTTAATTCTACTTCTTTTTTTATTTTTTCTCCATTTATTTTTATAGTATAAAAACTTTCTCCTATACCTATTCTTTCAAATACTCCAGAGATTAAAACCTTTTCTTCTGGCATTTCATAAAGTTGAAATTTCAATGATGAGCTTCCTGTATTTACTGATAATATTTTCATAAAAACCTTCTTTCTATAAATCATATTTAAAAATTGCACAATTTGGTACATCAAATTTTAGAAAATCTTCATCTTCTTTATATGAAGTAAGAGCAAAATGAAGTGCCCGTACAGTTGCACCATGTGAAACTATTAAAATTGTTTTATCACTATATTTTTCTTTTATTTCGTTTTTAAAACTATTTACTCTTTTAAATAAATCTTGTATTGGTTCAACACCATTATCACTATAATTGCTTTTATAATCCCAATATTTTTTTGAATCATAATTAAGTGCTGGCTTACCTTCAAATTCTCCCATATTTCTTTCTACTAAACGTTTATCTATAATAGGGTTTACATCAGATAAAATTTGTGCTGTTTTAATAGCTCTTTTTAATGGGCTAGAAAAGCATATATCAATTTTATCTTCTATTTTTTCTTTTGCAATTTCTGCTTGTTTTTCTCCAATTTTATTAAGTGGAATATCTGTTTTTCCTTGTATTAAACCGGAAACATTCCAATCTGTTTTTCCATGTCTAACAATATATATTTTCAAATTATTAATCCTTATTTTCCGGTTTCATTAAAGGGAACATTACAACATCTTTTATGTTATCACTATTTGTTAGTAATTGAATCATTCTATCAATTCCCATTCCCCAACCACTTATTGGTGGCATACCATATTCCATAGCACCTATATAATCATAATCCATATCCATCGCTTCTTCATCACCGTTTGCTTTTAAACTAGCTTGTTCTAATAATTTTCTTTCTTGTTCTTGTGGATCAACTAATTCTGAGTATCCATTAACTATTTCAGCTCCATTTATAACTAACTGAAATCTATCTGAAATATTTTTATTTGAATCATTAGTACGTGCAAGTGGTGAAAGTGAGGATGGATGTTCTACTAAATAAACAGGTCCTAGCATATGTGGGCGTGCAACTTTCTTATATAAATAGTCGACTAAATTACCAAATCCTAAGTTTTCTATTGGTGTTTCACTATCTAATTCAATTTTTTCTTGTTTTATTTTTTCTAGTAATTTTTCTTTTGTATTATATTCATTTATATCTATACCGGCATATTTTATAATTAATTCTCTAAATGAAACTTTTGGCCATTCACCAGACAAATCAACTTCTTTATCACCAACATTTATTTTTAATGTTCCAAATACGTTATTAATTATTGTTTGTAACATAGTTCTTATTAATTTCATGTTATCTTCATAGTTATAATATGCTTGATAACATTCAATCATAGTAAAATCTTGTAAGTGTGTTGCATCCATTCCTTCGTTTCTAAAGCATCTAGCTATTTCATATACTTTAGGAATACCTGCTATAATTGCTCTTTTCATGTATGTTTCAGGTGCTATTCTTAAGTATACATCTAAATCAAGTGCATTGTGATGTGAAACAAATGGACGGGCTACTGCTCCACTTGGTTTATTATTTAATATTGGTGTTTCTATTTCATAGTATCCTAAGTTATCTAAATAGTTTCTAAGTTCTCTTATAAATTTGAATCTAATTAAGAATCTATTTCTTGTTTCTTCATTCATTATCATATCAACATAACGATTTCTATAACATAACTCAGGATCTTGTAAACCATGGAATTTTTCTGGTAGTGGTTTTAATGCTTTTCCTAAAAATTCAAAACTGTCAGCACGTAATGTTTTTTCTCCTGTATGTGTTGTAAACATTTCACCTTTTACACCTATAAAATCTCCAACATCTATATTTGTTTTAAAGAAATTATATTTTTCTTCACCAACTAAATCGATTTTAATAGATACTTGTAAATCTGCTTCTATATCTCTTATTTTTAAGAAGCTTAATTTACCCATTTTTCTCATAAATACTATTCTACCAGCAACTGATACATCTGTTGTTCCATCTTCTAATTTTAATGCATCTTTCAAACTATAATTAACGTCATATTTTTCAGGATATGGATTACAAAGTGCTTTTATATCTTCAACCTTTTGTCTTCTTACTATTTCTTGTTCACTAAATTCTCTCATACTATACCTCCTCATAAACAACTTTTGTTTTTGTTATTATATCATGTAACCCTTTTTTATCTTTTCTAAAAATAATCATACAAGCACTTACTACAACAAGTACAAATTGAATAAATCCAAGAATTGATGTAATTGTAAAGTATTCAAAGCCTGATAATAAAAATACTAAACAAAATGCTAGAAAAGTATTAAGAAGTCCATTAACAACTATATTTCTAATTATTAATTCATTAGCTGTTAAATCTTCTTTATCTTCTCTTACTATTTTTATTTTAAATATTTTTTTACCTAATGTTTGACCATTTTTATAGAGTGGTAAAACTACAAAATACAAGATAATTATAACACAATTTATTATATTTATCATAAAGTTTTCTCTATCTAAACTAAGTGTAATGTCAGCAACTCTACTATAATAAATACCAAAATCTAATTTAGTATTTATTACTTGCTCATTTAATTCTAAAAATTGGTTACTTAAAACTGTTGCATTTTTTGTTGTAAATATAGCGCTTATTATTCCCATAATAGTACCTACTAGTATTATATCTATTAAATAGGCTAAAAACCTTTTTAAAAAATTAACATTCATTATTTTCCTCCTCAAATTTATTTAAAATATCAATAAGTTCTTTTCTTGTTTTGACTTTATTAATTTCTTGTCTTAATTTGGATGAATTAGGAATTCCTTTTAAATACCAACAAGCATGTCCTCTCATTTCAAGAAGTGCTACTTTCTCATCTTTGATTTTTAATAAATATTTTAAATGTTTTTTTATCATTTGTATTCTTTCTTTTATTTTTGGTTCAACAGGTTCTATACCATGTTCTAAATAGTCAACAGTTTGTTTTATAATCCATGGATTTCCTAAGCAAGCTCTCCCTATCATTACTGCATCACATTTTGTTTCATCTAGCATTCTTTTTGCATCATAGCAAGATTTAATATCACCATTTCCAATTACTGGAATACTTACATTTTCTTTAACTTGTTTTATTACAGTCCAATCTGCTAAACCACTATAGCCTTGTTTTCTTGTTCTTGGATGAACTGTAATAGCGCTTGCTCCTGCTGATTCAATTATTTTTGCTATTTCTACAGCATTTATACTTTTCTCATCCCAGCCACTTCTTATTTTAACTGTAACAGGAATAGGAACGCTTTTAACTACTTCTGATACTATTTCATATACCTTTTTTGGATTTTTAAGTAATGCACTTCCTGCTTGTGATTTAAGTGCTACTTTAGGAACAGGGCATCCCATATTTATGTCTATTATATCTGGATGCATATGTTCATATATATATTTAGCTGATTCAACAAATGAGTTTTTATCACTTCCAAATATTTGCTGTGATAAGGGTCTTTCAAAATCAGTCATATAAAGCATATCTATAGTTTTTTCATTATTATATACTATTGCTTTATCACTAACCATTTCAGCAACTATTAACCCACAACCCATTTCTTTTATAATTGTTCTATAAGCATTATTACAAATACCTGCCATAGGCGCTAAAACAACTTTATTTTTAATTTCTACATTGCCTATAAACATGTAAATCACCTTTTATAATTATATTATATTTTATATGTTTTTACAATGTTTAACTTAAAAAGAAAGCAAAAGCCTTCTTATTTTTGTTTAACATTTTTATCATTCATTGTTTTCGCATATTCTCTTAATTTAGCTAAAGTTTGTTTTGTAGGATTACATAATTCCTTTTCTGTTATCCCAAATGGTTCTAGCTCATAATCTTCTGGCATTCCAAGATCAATCCATAAGTTTAAGAAATCATGTTGTATTTTAGATATTTGTATTTCTCCATCATTTATACTTTTTATTACTCCATCATTTGATGTTAAATCATAATCTTTTTTTTCTGGATTTTCAAATTCACTAAATTCTTTCATTTATTTCACCTTCTTTATTAAAAAATATCTACAATCATATGAACAATTATTTTTAATATGATCTTTTAAATTTTTGATATTATTTATTTTATTGCACTTTTTATTTTCTTCATCATAAAAACCTTTTAATCTTAATTTTCCATAAGCCCAATCACCTAATACATAATCATAATCATAAAAATAATCTGTAAATTTACTTTCTAATTCATTAAATACAAATCCATCTTTATAATTTTCAATTATCTCATAATTAGTATCATTTAATTTATATGTTTTCCTCAAAATAAATCACCTTTTTCATTATATCATATCTAGTTATTTAAAGGTATAGAAAAATTACTATTTAATCCATTAGAATAATAATTTGGAACATTTCCTTGAATCATTTTTATTGCAATAGGTACATTAGTTTCTACATTAACTTCTTTTGTTGATATTGGTAGAATAACTTTAAGTGTTAATTTTATATTTACACTTACCTCAAGTAATGCATTGTTTATTCCATAATTTGTTACTTTTGTATTTATTCCACTAAGTACATCTCCAACTAGTGTAAATCTAACAGGAATTTTGGGTCCAATATTTGTTAATAAAGAATTGTTAAATACGATTCCACTTGGTATTCTAAATATAATTCCCTTTTTTAAATTTTCTTTATCATAATATATTAAAACATCATCACTTGCTTCTAATAAATCTAAATTTCCTTCTTCAAGATTTTTTAAATTCATTTGAACACTGCTTGTCACTTTTGTTAACACTTTGTTTACAATAGCAGGATTAAAATCTACTGAAGTTATTTCATTATTTTCTTTTTTACTTACTATATATAAATCTTCTATAATTAAATCTGTTGCGACATTTTTTTCTATTGCTTTATTTATTATTATACTTGCAAACTTTCTTGACTCAAGAGTAGCATAATCAAATAATATTGGATTTATTCTTTCGTTTATAATTTTAAATAATAATATAATTATTATAAAAACTAATACAAATGAAAAAATTAATAAATTTATTTTTTTAATTACTATTTTTTTTCTTAGATTCATTGTTTTTTTCATATATAACACCTATAAAATTTTATGTATAAATGTGTTAAAATATCTAATAATATAATTAGTGATTATATGAAAGTTAAAGATATAATGAGCAAAAATTTAATTATTTGTTCTAGTGATATAAATGTTATTAATATATCAAATATAATGAAAAAATATAATATAGGTTTTATTCCTATTGAAAAGAATAAAAAAATAATTGGAGTTATTACTGATAGAGATATAGTAATTAATATAATTTCAAATAAAGTAAATAACAACTCTAGTATTGAAAGTTATGTAAATAGTAATATAATTCATATAGAAGAAAATAGTTCTATTGATGAATGTTTAAACATAATGAAAGAAAATAAAGTAAAAAGATTAATTGTTGTTAACAAAGAAAAAATTGTTGGTGTTATTTCATTATCTGATATATTAAATTGTTATGATGATTTAAATAAGGTAACCGAGGTTGCTAAAGTAATTTGGTCTACAACTAAAAGTGATGACAATTATAAAACGGAAATAGATGAATTTTATTTATAGAAAAGGTGGGGATAATCCTCACCTTTTAAACAAACACATAACTACTTTCATGATCTAAAATATTATAATCATTTTGTTCATAATATTTTTCTACTAAGCAAACTTTATTTTGAATTAATGAATTTTTAACATCAATAATTCTTTGATTAGAAGAACCTCTAAATATTAAATCAAGGTTTCTTTCTTCTAAAATAAATTTTCCATCTATTAATACATCTATGTTATTTAAGAATTCTAAAATAGCTGGTTTCAATTTAGAAAGTGCTAAAAGTTGTTCAAATGTATAACCAGTGTAACACCAAATATTTAAACCAATTTTCTTAGCAAATTTTGCTATTTCTAAGCATTCTTTAGGTTGACACATAGGATCACCTCCCGAGAATGTAATACCATCTTGATTTTTTAATTTAGAAACTTTTTGTTTTATTTCTTCTATATCTATTAACGCACCATCATTAAAATCATGAGTATCTGGATTATGACATCCTTTGCAGTTATGTGGACATCCTTGTGTCCAAATAACTGTTCTAATACCTTCCCCATCAACTATGCTATCTTGTTGTAAATCTGCTGCTAATCTAATTTTCATGTTATGCAACTTCTTTTTCTTTTTTCATTAATTCTTTTATACCAGTATGTTTAACACGATCATGTTCTTCTGCTCTTTTACCATTGTTAAAACGTTTAACATCACCTGCTAAATAACCAGTAACTCTTCTTATTCTTTCAAAACCAACGCCTTCGCCTACTATTTTTTCCATTTTAATATCTCCCTTCAATTTATATTAATTTATTTTTGTATTTTTTCTAGTGGAATACTTTCAAATTCTCTTCTTCCACAACATGGGCAAACATCACCAATTACGCCAACATATCCACATACTGGATCTCTATCAACAGGGTGATTTATTGCACCATAACCAATTCCAGATTCTTTCATAAGTCTTATAACACTTTCAAACGCTTCCAAATTTGAAGCAGTATTTCCATCTAATTCGATATAAGAAATATGACCGCCATTTGTTAAATAATGGTATGGAGCTTCTTTTTTTATTTTATCTGAAATACTTATATTGTAATAAACAGGAATATGGAAAGAGTTTGTATAATATGCTCTATCTGTTACTCCTTTAATTCTTCCATATAATGCTTTATCAATTCCAACAAATCTTCCAGATAAGCCTTCTGCTGGAGTAGCAATTAAAGTAAAGTTCAAATTATATTTTCTTGAATATTCATCAGTTTTATTTCTCATAAAATTAATTATTTCAAGACCTAATTCTTGTGCTTCTTCACTTTCACCATGATGACTTCCAATAAGAGCTTTTAAAGTTTCTGCTAAACCTATGAAACCAATTGTTAAACTGCCATGTTTTAAAATTTTTCTAAGTCTATCAGTTGGTTTTAATTTATCACCATCTGTCCATACTCCTTGTTCTAATAAAAATGGGAAATTATAACATCTTTTATTACATTGGATTTCAAATCTTTCTAGCAATTGATCTTTTACTAAATCCATTACATCAGATAGTTCTTGATAGAAAGCTTCCATATCTGCTTTTTCTCTTTCTTTTAAACAAATACCATGTTTAATACCAATTCTTGGTAAATTTATAGAAGTAAATGATAAATTTCCACGACCACCTGTTGTTTCGTTATCAGGATCAGTAACATCACTCATTACTCTAGTACGACATCCCATATATCCAACTTCAGTTCTAAAATCACCTTCTTTATAGAATGGTAAATTATGTGGTGCATCCAAAAATGAGAAGTTAGGGAATAATCTTTTTGCAGATACTTTGATTGCTAATTTAAATAAATCATAGTTTTTATCTTCTTTGTTATAGTTAACTCCCTCTTTTACTTTAAATATAGATACTGGGAATATAGGAGTTTCTCCTTTTCCAAGCCCTTGTTCAGTTGCAAGTAAGAAGTTTTTTATGACCATTCTTCCTTCTGTAGATGTATCCGTTCCAAAATTTATTGAAGAAAATGGAACTTGAGCCCCTGCTCTTGAATGCATTGTATTTAAATTGTGTATAAATGCTTCCATTGCTTGATATGTAATTCTATCAGTTTTTTGTAAAGCTTTTTCATAACTTTTTCTAAAAAGTCTTTCGATTGCTTTAGATTCTTTATAATAGTTTTTAAACATTTCTATATCTAAATCAATTGAATTAATTTTATCTACATCTTTTACTATTTTATCTATATTTACAAAGCTAAGTAAATCACTGTAATCTAGTAAATCATAAATTTGTTGTTTCAATTGCTTTTTAAATGTTTTTAACACACCAGGTGCCATATAATAATCAAATGCTGGAATTGATTGTCCACCGTGTTGATCATTTTGATCTGATTGAATTGCTATAGCAGCAAGTGCACTATAAGACATAATATCATTAGGGCTTCTCAAATGACCATGTCCTGTTGAAAAACCATTTTTAAATAATCTATCAAGTTCTATTTGCATACAAGTAGTAGTTCCCATTGGTAAGAAATCCATATCATGAATATGAATTGTTCCATTATCATGAGCTTCAGCAAATTTATGTTTCATTAAATAAGATTTAGCAAATTCTTTTGAAATTGTACTACCATATTGAAGCATTGTTCCCATTGCAGTATCCCCATCAACATTTGCATTTTCTCTTTTAGCATCTTCTTCTTTCGCTGATTTTAATCCAAGGCCTTCTATTGATTTTAAAAACTTATGTGTTTTCTTTTCATCAAAGAAAAGTTTTCTAGAATTAGCTCTTCTTTCTCTATACTGTGAAAATGAATCATATACATCTTCATATCCTTTTTTTTGAAGAACATCTTCAATCATATCTTGAATAGTTTCAATTTTAATTTTTTCTGAATCTTTATATTCTTTTTCGATTCTACCTACAACAGCTTGATATACTTTTTGAATATCTTTTTCAGTATATTTTTTTTCTTTTGATTCTGATAATTCTTCATCAACCTCAACACTATCAAATCCTTTTTTAATAGCAAGAGCAATTTTTGAACCATCAAAATCAACTTTTTTTCCATCCCTTTTTACTACCTTAATATTAAGTGTAATATCATCTACATTAGTCATATAACTTCCTCCTACTTTATACAACTTAATTGTATAAAAAAAGAATGTCAAAGTCAATAAAAATTCGACATTTTTTTCAAACATTTGTTTGCCTATTTTCAGTAGCCCTTATTTTTCAACATTTTTCCAAAAAAAATTATTTTTTTAATTTTACACTTTTTATATTTTTTAATTTTTTTACATTTTTTCAAAAAGTGTTTTTTTACATTTTTATTGTTTTTTCGTTTAAAAATAATATAAAACTATTTTTTTGTTTAAAAAAAGTTTTTTGTATTTTTTCAGTTTTTAGATTTTTTCAAATATGAATATTTTGATTTTTTTTGAATAAAATTTAAAAGGTGATATTATGTTTTCTAGCAAAAATTTGAGATTTAAATGAATTCAAATCCTAACGATAAAACAAATGAAATTAAATATATAGATTATCAAGTAATTATATCTATCATAAGTATTATTGTTATTATTATTTCGATCACTTTATTATATAATGAGCAAGCATATTTAAAAACAAAAAAATATATAATACCACCTAAATCAGCTAGAAATTTATCTATATTTAATAGAAGTTTGGCACTATTTACTGCAATTGCATTTTTATATATTAATTATCAACTATATACTATTTCAAAAAATGAAAATGAGGACTTAAAGCCTTATCAATTACAAATATCTGCATCTATTTTAACAACTATTGCAGCTTTAATCGTCTTATATGTTTCTGCAACTTCTTCAACTGAAAATATTCCAGATGTAGAAAATCCTATAATATAATCAAAAAACACTTAATCTTAGGTTAAGTGTTTTAACTATTTAATTTTTATTAACTCTTTTTTTTCGTTCAGAATAAATAGCATATCCAAGCAATGCTATAGAAAGCATACTAACACACATTCCTGATGTAAAACCTCTAGGAATATATTCAAATTCTATAGTATGTTCACCACTATCTAATGTAAGGCCAATAAATGTATCCATAATAACATCATATTCTACTTTTCTACCATCAATATATATATTCCATCCATTATCTACTGGAATTGAAGTATATAAAATTTGATTTGAGTCGCTTACATTTATTTTACCTTTAATATAATTTGTTTTAAATTCTTCCATTTTAAATGAATCATTTGAATTAAGAAGATTTATTTTTTCTTTAAACTCTGTTTCATTAAATGTACTAAATACATAATCAGTTATTTTTAAATCATCCTCTAGTAAAATTATTTCTAACGATACTTTATCGCCTTTTTTATAATTACCAAGTTCCAAAATATTATATCTATAACTATTTTCTTCTTCCGTATCTATTATACTTTCACCATTTAATAATATATCTACTTTTTTATTATAATCAGATGATATATATGCATATAATAATCCGTCATATTCTACATTTATATCGAAAGTAATAGATGCATCTTTATTTAAATTAACTTTTTTATATTCTTTATATTTTGTTACTTTTTCATTTTGTTTAACATTATTTAAAGTTATATTAAAGTTATTATTTTCAAATACATTTTTATTTGTATTAGTCATAGTATTTAATATCAAATTTTGATTATTAAAAGGTTCTAACTTATTTAACTTCATATCTAGTACATTACCATCAACCATAAACATAAATGGTAAATAATTATTATTTTTATATAAATTAATATTATTTTCTGTTTTTAATAATTGATAATAAGGTAACTTTCTTTTTGAAAGTACATATTTTATATTAAATAAACTATTTGTAACTGGTGTAGAACCTAAATAATTTGTTATATAAAATCTATTAAATATTCCTAGGTAGTCACCTAACAATTTATTATTTTTTGATTCATATGTAGAACTAAAATGTGATATTCCATTATAATTTAATAACATTGGATCATTTGTTGAATAATTAGTTTCACTTTCTAATCTATAAAAATTAGAATCATCTTTTTTTATAGAATTTATTATTTCACTATAATTATTTACAAAATCAACATATTCATTTCTTGAAAAATATTTAATATTTACAACAACTAATAAACTATTTATAAACATTTCTATTACTACTAGTATAATTATAAAAATATTCAAGTTTTTATTTTTTCTATAATAAAGATATAAAGAATAAATTAATAACAATATAAAAGTTCCAATTATTTTATAAAATGATTGTTGTGTATAAACAAATTTATCAACAGCTATAGTTATGATAAATGAAATTATCAAAAACTTAAATAATTTATCTTTATCTATTTTATTTATATTAATATAACTTTTATACGCAATTATTAATAAAACAAAGTCAAATATAAAAGAATATCTATATGAAAATCCAGCTGGGTGTTGAAACGTATGCCATATTAAATCTACTGAATAAAAAGTAAAGCTTATAAAAAATACACTTAATAATATAGCACTAGCCTTCTTTTCTTTATAATCAATTTTTTTATTAACAAAATATAAAAATAAAAGAAAGATCATTATTACTGATACATATACAATAGGTGTTCCACCAGACAAATCTGAATTTTTGAATGACCCTAAATAAAATTTAGATAATAAATCAAAAAATGCATATGTTTGTTTTGGAATAAATTCACTTAAACTACTACTAACTTTGCCTGCTAAAAGAGAAAATATTGAAGGGATAATTATAATAGCAGTTACCCCTACTGATAATAAAGTATATTTGAAAAAATAAAGTATTTCTTTTATATCTTTTTTTATTGAAAATTTGTAATTGTTTTTTAAATATAATTTATATATAAAATATATAAGTGATGCAATACAAGTCATATATCCTATATAATAATTTGAAAATATACTTATTGTTAAACTTATAAAAAACAAAATTGGTTTTTTATTTAATAGTTTATCTATTCCTAAAAATACTATAGGTAACCAAATAACGCCATCTAGCCACATTATGTTTTGACTATAAACAATATTATAAGCCATTAATGAATAACAAATAGAAAACATAAAAGATACACTTGTTTTATATTTAAATGTTTTATCAAAATATATAAAACTAGTTAAACCACAAAATCCTATTTTTAATACATTTATTAAAAATACTGCATCTATTATATTTGCTTTACTAAATAAGAGTAAAATAATATTAAATGGGCTCAATAAATAATAACATATTAAACCATACATATTTCCACCTAATGTTTTACTAAATGAATAGAATATGTTACCTCCATTTTGTACTATATCTTTAAAAGCACTAAAAAATTCTACATATTGATTTTGTAAATCAACAGTTAGTACGGTTTTACTTCCAAAAGGATATATACCTACTATCATATAAAGTAAAACCATAATTAACATAGGTATTATAAATGCGAGAAAATAGCTAAATATTTTTTTGTTTTTCATCTTTTTTCCTTCCTTTCATATATAAATATAAACCAAAAATAGTAACTGATAATAAGCTTATACCTCTTGATATATATATAGTAGGCGTTTTAATATAGCTTACTTCTAAAGTACCTTCTTTTATATTATTTAATTTAACTCCAACAAGTCCATTGTTAGTTTTAAATACATCAAGATATTCATCATTTATCTTTGCACCATAACCTTTATAATAAAGAAGTGGTAATTCAAGTATTGTATTATCATAATTATTAACAAAATCTATTATTATTTTATTATCTACTTTTTTATGTGTAAATGTAATTTGATTATTTGAAGTTACTACATTTCCTCTTTCTTTTATATAATCTAAGTTAACGTCACTAGGTAAATATTCTCCCATTGAAATATAATAATTATTCAAGTTTGTATTTCCAGATAAAAGTGTTGTAACAGTAATAGAAATTAATGATATTAAGGAAAGAGAAAATACTATTATTAATTGTTTTATTCTATCTTTATTTTTTGTGTAGATTTTAGAAATTAAAATTCCGCCACCTACAGTTAATAATACAGTTGTAATAACATATAAACGCCATGGAAATTGAATAAGTGAAAATGCTTTTTCAAATAGTTTCCAAGGGAATATATTTGATGCTAAAAACAAACATAATACTCCAATAATAAAGCATTGTGTAATAAATGGATCTTTAATGTTTCTACTTTTAATTTTTAAATACGTTAAATATATAAATATTATTCCTATTCCTGCTGGTATCCAATATTTAAGTGGTAATATAATTTCTAAAAATAATGCATAAATTGGAACTGAACGTTTTGTTATTTCACTTATTTTATCTGTATTATTAAATAAAAATTTACCACTAATCATTTGTTCAAGCATTGGAAAAATAAAGAATGCTGTTATTAATAATGTAATTAATGCACTAATAACTAAATACTTAATTCTTTGTTTTTCTTTTATAAATTTTTTTATATTTATTAAACAGAATATAGAAAGTAATATACATATTATATATGTACTTAAAATATGTGAAAGTATAAGTCCACTCATACCAATAACAAGTATATAAAATTTTTTATAATCGCCATATATAATATTATATATACCATATATAATTAGTGGAATAAATATAAATGCAAGTGCTTCACCAAGTGCTGCTCTAGAAAAGACATCTATTAATCTATATGATGCAAAAGCATATATAATTGATGAAATAATTCCTGCATATTTACTTTTACTAATTCCTTTAACAGTTATATACATACTTATAATAGAGAAAAAATTAACAAGTATTATAAATATTTTATATGATGTATTTATACTTAATCCTAAATAGTTAATAAATGCTGGAACATATAAAAATATATCTGGATAAAAAAGTGGATTTCCATATCCATATCCATTTAGATAATTAGAATAAATACTTGGAAATAAATCATTACTAAAACTATCTTTTATTCCAACTATTCTAGATAAATGAAACAAAATATCATGTCCATATTTTAAAGAAATAGTAAATAATGAAATAGAACTTAATAAAGTTAATATAATAAAAAACAATATTCTAAATTTACTATTTTTAATTAAGTTATCATATAATTTTGAAAAAGTTTCCATTTAATTCACCACACATATTGTAACATACTTTAAAATAAAAAAAAATGTTTAAGATTAATAATTACTAAATCTTTAAACAATTTATATCTACATCTATATTTACATTTTTATTAGATTTATATTTATCTACTATAAATTTCAAATTTTCTAATATATCCTTAGTATTTTTATATTTTAAAATTATTTGAACTTGATAAATATTGTTTATTTTAGGCATTGATGCACTGCTAGGTCCAAGTATAATAGCTTTAGAACTACTTAAATATTTAGAAATTTTAGTAGCTTCTTCATATACTTGTTCATAGTTTTTTCCTTTTACTTCAATTTTACTTATATTACAAAATGGAGGATAATTTAATTTTTTTCTAATACTCATTTCTTGTTCATAAAATGAAAGATAATTATGTGTACTAGCACATACTATACTATAATTGTTTATATTAAATCCCTGTATAATTACCTCACCTTTTAATAAACCTCTTCCTGCTCTACCAGAAACTTGATTTAAAAGTTGAAATGTTCTTTCACCACTTCTAAAATCTGGTATATTTAAAGTAGAATCCGCATTTATAACACCTACTAAAGTTACATTAGCGAAATCCAGTCCCTTTGCTATCATTTGTGTTCCAATTAAAATGTTATATTCACCACTTTTAAATAAATCTATTAATTTTTTATGAGAACCTTTTTTACTAGTGGTATCTATATCCATTCTTAATGTTTTAGCATTTTTAAATGTTTCATTAACTATTTGTTCTAATTTTTCTGTTCCCATTCCATAATCTATTATATCTTTACTTTTACAAATTGGACAATTTTCTAATTTTTTATCACCATATCCACAATAATGACATCTCATTGTATTTGATGATTTGTGATAAATAAGTGGTATATCACAATTTGGACAATTATGAACATATCCACAATTCTTACAGGTTGCTATTGTTGTATATCCTCTTCTATTTAAAAGTAAAATAACTTGTTCATTTTTATTTATTCTTTCATTTATTTTTTCTATTAAAATATTTGATAAAACTCTGTTTCCAGATTTAATTTCTTCTTTCATATCCACAAGTTTAACAATTGGTAAACTTGCATTAACTCTTGTTTTTAATTCAAGTAATTTATATACATTAGTTTTGGCCCTTGTATAACTTTCAATTGATGGAGTAGCACTTCCAAGTACAATTGGACAGTTGTTTTTTTTAGCTCTAAAAAGTGCGACATCTATTGCATTATATTTTGGATTATTTTCTTGCTTATATGTTTGAGAATGTTCTTCATCTATTATTACTAGTCCTAAATTTTTAACTGGTGCGAATACTGCACTTCTTGCTCCAATAACAATATTTACTTTATTTTCCTTTATTTTTCTCCATTCGTCATATCTTTCACCATCACTTAATGCACTATGAAGTATTGCTATTTTATTTCCAAATCTATTCTGAAATTTTTCAATAAATTGTGGAGTTAAACTTATTTCTGGAACTAATACTATTACATTTTTTGATTTTATTATATCTTCTATTATAGTCATATATACTTCTGTTTTCCCACTTCCTGTTACGCCGTGAAGTAAATATGGAACAAATTTATTTTTAGTTTTTAAAACTTCATCCACAACATTTTGTTGTTCTTGTGACAATTTAATTTTATTTGTTTTTAAAACAGTTTCTTCTTGTAATCTATATTCTTCTTCTTTTATTTCATGAATTACATTATTTTGAAGTAATGTTTTTACTGATGATGGTGATATTTTTATACATTCAGTTTTTAATTTTTTTCCTTCTTTTAATAAATCTAGTATTTGTTTTTGTTTTTCTGATTTTATATTTTTAGGGATTTCATTTAGTTTTAAATAAGTAACATACCTTTTATTAATTTTTGTTTTATTTTGAGCTTTTAAAGCTTTAGGTAACATAGTTTGATAACAACTAATTAAAGTACATAATGTTTTTTTGGATATATATTTTCCTATTTCTAATAATTCTTCATTTAAAATTACATCTTCATCTATTACATCAATTATATCTTTTAAATCATATGTAATCTCTTCATTATTTATTTTTAAAATAAAACCTTCTAATTTTTGATTTCCAAAAGGCGCTAAAACTCTTTTGCCTATTTTTATTTTTTCTTTTAAATAGTCTGGTACATGATAAGTAAAAGTCTTATCAAGATTTTTAATTTTTAATTCTAATAATACTTCTACGTTCATAAAACCATCCTTTCATTATTATTATATCACGTATAAAGATTTTCAAAAACAAAATTTTTTAATAGAAAAAGGTAGAAATCTACCTTTAATCTACCTTTGTTTTCTTTTAACTTTTTGTTTTGATTGAAATTCATTTAGTAATTCTTTTAATTTAGATCTATCACTTTTTACTCCACCAAATATCATATCAAACATTTTTTCCTCTTTTGTGATTAGATAATTTTTACCATACTTTTTTATTAATGTTTTTTCATAATCTAAGATATCATATTCTTTTTTCAATATTCCTTGTTCATATTGAAAACTTCTTACATTATATAAACATTCTAAAAATTGTTTTCTACTTATTCCTTTATTTGTTATTTCTTTAAACTCTTTTAAAGTTTTTAAAAATGGTTCTTGGTTATTAAAATCTAATTTAGAAAGATTATTTGTTCCCATTATATGATTAACAGTAACAAATGCTCTAGTATAAATTGAAAAGTTTTTCATCATTTCCTTGAGTTCTTCGTAACTATATTCATATACAAAATCTAATTCATTATCATAATGTTCTTTTGTTTTTCTGAAAAAATTACAAGGTTTACCAAAATACTTATAATTATCTAAGTATTCTTCATCTTTTTTAGAATCATATGTTGCATCAAATAATAGAACATTATTTATACCATACTTTTCATCGTATATATACACCATGTTTCTTTGATGTAATGTTTCTCTAGTTTCATAAGAAAAGATTTTTGAAGAAACTTTAAAACCTAGTTGTTTTAAAATATATTCAATATAATTAGAATATCCTGAGCACACTATACTATCACCATTAACTATACTATGTAAATTACATGATTCAAAGTAATTTTTAGGATTTTTTTTGTAAACTTTTGATTTTGCTACATCATAAACAAACATAACTTGTTCTAAAGGTGACAATTTAGAATTTTTAACAATTTCAACAGTACTTATAATTTTATTGTACATCTCCATAAATTGATCTAAACTAATATAATCTGAACCATACTGATATCTAATTTTTAAATTTGCTCTTTTACTAGGTAAAAGATTTTTATTTAAAAGATCTAAAAGATTTTTTTGTTCATCATATTTTTCTGGAGCATTAATTATATATTCATAATCTTCTTTTGTATTATTTATAAAATCTATATATCTTAATAAATCATTGTCATTATCAAAACTATAATTGATCATTATAATATCATGATTAAAATTTCTAATACAATCCTCATATATTTGTTTTGTTTCCAAATTTATTGTTTCTTTATTTAAATCATATTCATTTTTTAGTTTTCTAAAATATCCTTGAAGAGCAAGTTGTATTGCACTAGAAGAAAAAAAATCTTTAACCGTGCAGGTATAATCTAAATCACTCATATCACTAATATTACAAACATTAATTTCTAAAACTCCCTTATTCTTTCCTGAAATATAAATATTTATCATAAAGTCCCCCTTTTTAAATAACACATATTATAACACTTTTTTTTTATTTGTCAAAAAATTAGTAAGCATCAAACTTACCAATTAATTTCATTTATTATTTTTTTATTTTTAGACGTTTAATTTTATGATTTAATACATCCATCATTCCTTGATTAATTTCTTCTTTTGATAATACTTCGCTTTCATCTAGTGTAT